>Ga0180438_10000061_pt1 | contig 213476 bp, 182 predicted proteins | sample SS_ome_12_FD_132455 | JGI IMG/M metagenome (GOLD analysis project Ga0180438, IMG submission 132455) | Hypersaline lake sediment archaeal communities from the Salton Sea, California, USA - SS_3_D_2 metaG | ecosystem: Environmental > Aquatic > Non-marine Saline and Alkaline > Hypersaline >...
GCTTTTATACATCTGCGTTTACGAAATTTGCCTGTTTAACATTTTTTTCGCAAACGCCCTCATGATCAGGGTGAAGGGCATTCGCGAAAAAAATGTTAAATTTTATTATATCATATAGCGGTTAACAGGGTTACACCACTTATTGACAAACCTCCCGAGGTCTGATATATCAGGTAAATAGGAGGAAATAACTCATGAATTTATTAAAAAAGGGTATATGGGATATTTTATTTTTTATTATTGTCTTCTCAAGTTTGGTTTTTGCCGATACGTATGAACTGCAATCACCAAATAAACGTATTACCATAAAAATAACCACAGCGGATAAGATCTATTATTCGGTGTATCACGATTCAAAGCCAATCATAGCACCATCTTCTATCTCGTTGACCATTGGTCCCGGGGTGGTATTGGGCAAAAATCCCAAAGTAAAAAAAACACGTACCCTTTCCATCGATGGAAAAATAATCCCGGTGGTACGACAGAAAAATGCAGTCATCATCAACCGGTGCAATGAATTGTCCATCTTTTTTAAGGGCAACTTTGGGCTTGTGTTCCGGGTGTATGATGACGGTGCAGCTTACCGCTTCATCTTAAATATGAATAAACCGATTAAAGTAATAAATGAAGAAGTGAATGTCACGTTTGCCGATAATCCTTATATTTACTTTCCCACTGAAGAAAGCTTTTTCTCCCATCAGGAAAGACTTTACGAATATATCCTACTGGACAGTATCTCTTCGGAAAAGTTCAGCAGCCTGCCTGTGCTGGTGGATATTAAAAATGGTCCCAAAGTTGTCATTGCAGAGGCAGATATTGTGGATTATCCCGGCCTGTACCTGCGCGGCAATAAGAATACAACACTTACCGGGATATTCCCTGGCGTGGCATTAAAAGAGGACACCGTGGATTTAAACCGGCGCGGCGGCGATCGAAGTATCCGGGTACTGGAATATGCCGATTACATTGCCGTCACCAAAAGCAAACGAAATCTACCCTGGCGCGTGCTGGTGATTGCTGACAACGACATCGACCTGGTGAAGAGTGAAATGATCTTTAAACTGGCAAAACCCCTTCAATTAAAAGATACCTCCTGGATCAAGCCAGGCAAAGTGGCCTGGGATTGGTGGAATTTTAACAATATCTACGGCGTCGATTTTAAAGCCGGGATCAATACCGATACCTATCAATATTATATCGATTTCGCATCCACATACAATATCGAGTATATCATACTGGATGAAGGCTGGTATAAACTTGGCGATTTGATGGCGATTAACCCAAACATCGATATGGAAGCGCTCCTGGCTTATGCAAAAAAGAAAAATGTCGGCATCATCCTGTGGGTGGTGTGGAAAACCCTGGAAGACCAATTGGATGCGGCCATGCAAAAATTTGAAGATTGGGGTATAAAAGGCATCAAGGTGGATTTTATGCAGCGGGATGATCAGCGCATGGTGAACTATTACCACAAGGTGGCAAAAGAAGCAGCAAAACGGAAAATGGTGGTGGATTTTCACGGTTCATATACGCCAAAAGGACTCCGGCGCGCTTATCCCAATGTGCTGACTCGTGAAGGGGTTTGCGGGCTGGAACATTATAAATGGAAAAGCGATCTAAGCCCGGAACATGAATTAACCCTCCCGTTTATCCGAATGGTTGCCGGGCCCATGGATTTTACCCCCGGTGCCATGGTCAATGCTCAAAAAGACGACTTCAAGCCCATCTATCGCAGGCCCATGAGCAAAGGCACCCGTTGTCATCAATTGGCAATGTACGTGGTGTACGAAAGTCCCCTGCAAATGCTGGCGGACAATCCCACCCTTTACATGCGGGAACCGGAATGCATGACGTTTTTAGCTAAAGTACCCACTGTATGGGATGAAACAAAAGTGCTTCTAGCAAAAGTAGGGGATTATATTGCAGTGGCCCGAAGAAACGAACAGGAATGGTATGTGGGTACCATGACCGATTGGACACCCAGAGAAATGGAACTACATTTTGATTTTCTGGACAAAGGAATGTACACTGCTGAAATCTACCGGGATGGTGTCAATGCCCATCGAAATGGGAATGACTATAAACGAATCGAGACGACCATAGAAAACGGCCAAAAATTAAAAATTTACCTCGCCCCCGGCGGCGGTTGGGCAGCAAGGTTCATCAAAAGGAATTAAATGATGATTGATGAATGATGAAGACAGGATATTTAATCGGTCGTATTTTCTTTTTCATTATTGCCTCCGGCGGCAGAAACCTTTTTATAAAAAGGTTTCTGGACTTCCAAAAATTTTTTATTAAGGGTTTTTTGTATTATTTTCTTCGCGTGTCTTCGCGGTTTACAAGAATTGACGGTAGATTTAGATTAACAATTACATTTGACTTAATCGTCTAAAAATAATAGAATTGTACCAGGAGTCAATGAATGGGCAAAGTGAAATCGAATGTGACATAGGTATTGCTAGAACGACTCTAGATATTGATATTCTGATCGATCTTGATGAAAACGTAAAAAAAAAGAATAAATCAATCATTAAAAATTCCTTATCCTAAAACTGGTAGGAGGTGGTTTCATGGATCAAATAAGGGGATTCAAAATTTTTAAGCGGCCTTTCAATAAAAACCTTATCTTTCATGAAGTTCATCCCTGGAAAAGGTTTTTACTTTGTCCACTTTTATCGGGTTTTCGTACAATGCCTTGTACTTTTCCTTGTTTTGCTTGTCCTCATTATTGGATAACTCTTCATCATCAATCGCAGGCAAAATAATTACTTCTACGCGGGACCGCTTGAGCTTCTCAGGGATATCTATTACCCCTGCTAACTTATCAGGCTCGATGATTTGTCTTACAAAGTCCATTTTTGTCTCCTAATACCATGAATATGCTATACTTTTTTAAATTTGTCAAGTACCATGGACATTTATGCCATTTAAAATTAACCGCGTCAAGCTACTATAAAGAGTCTGACGCAGTCCTGAGTTTTTGTTAGTCCCTGTTATTTTTTTTAGACTCGATTATTTTTAATATAAATCGATCATATTCATCTCTCATAGGCAGTTCCAGGTCAACTTTTAATTTCCTTCTTAGCGCACACTTTTCTTGTTTTAGGACAGGATCAAATCCTTCCTTTACATAATTTTTCCAATATATTCCCACACCTCTTTTCTGCCATTTTGGTAATTCATTAAAATGAATACCATATTTAAATAGAAGCTCATTCTTATCTGCTGTACTGAGACCTTTCAATTTACTTGTTGCTTCTCCTTTAGAATAGTTATCTTTTCTTAGTATCCAATAACAGTGAGAATTCAAAGCATTTCTATGTGCATCTTCACTTCTCCATCTAAAGTAGTCTACCAGGAGTTGTTTAGTCGGGATTTGAGATATCCTGCAATCAAAGCAAGCAATTCTTCCTACCAGGTTTGTAAATTTTGCACTTGCTTCTCCGGCTAAAACTGAATTGAGTTTTCTTAGTTTCCTTGAGAAGGTATTTTCATTAATATCAAAGAGCAGCGAAATCTCGTCACTCTCAGTATATCCATAAGTTATTTTAAATCCGCAATTCATTAAATGCTTGGTCGTTTCTATCAAAAAATCCCGGAACCTTTCGTCAAAGGGCGCTTCAAATTTGCAGACTTTTTTAGTTAAACGTGTAAAGCCTCTTCCATCCAATCGAGCAATTATATAGATTCCAGGAATAACACAAAAATCATGAGCTGTCTCATAAATTCTTAATTTTTTATCTAATTCGCCAAATTTCATTTTCTCACTCATTTATCTCAAACTCATCTTCTTTAATTTTACCACAAAACATGATTCAAGGGAAAAATAAGCATCAATGGTTTACCAAAACCTTTAACGCAGCGAGTTATGAATGATGAGTGACGAATAATGAAGGAGAATTGAAATAGAAATCCGTTCAGCCGATTCGGATCTCATTTTCATCATTCTTCACTCATCATTCATCATTCAATTTTGCAGCATCCTGGGTTGTCGTCCCAAATCCACCACCTGATTTTTAGAAAATGGTGGATTTGGTGTTCAATGTTCAAAGTTCAATGTTTGTTTCAAAGTATTTAAAAAATTAATTATTCTTTTAAGCTCATCAACGTTGAACCTTGAACATAGAACCTTGAACACCGATTCACCATTTTTTTGATGGTGAATCGGGGCCGTTGCAGGGACTTGATTTTTTCTACCTTTCTGTCATAATATATAACTTACATCAATTTACAATATACAAATTTACAAGGAGTAAACATGTTTGATAAAAACGTTTATATTGAGAGACGAAAGTTGTTAAAAAAGCAAATCAAATCCGGGGTGATTCTTATATTGGGGAATATCGAGAGCCCCATGAATTACCCGGCCAACACGTATCCTTTCCGTCAGGACAGCAATTTTTTGTACTTCTTCGGGCTGGATAAACCCGGGTTTGCCGGAATCATCGATGGTGAAGAGGATAACGATTATATATATGGAGAAGATTTTACCATCGATGATGTCATATGGATGGGCCCCCAACCCACGGTAAAAAAGCTGGCCCAGGAAGTAGGGATTAGCCTTACCGGAACGTCAGCAGAACTGGCTGAAAAACTAAAGGAAACAATATCAAAAGGACGAAAAGTCCATTACTTGCCCCCTTATCGTGCCGAAAACACGCTGCAACTGGAAAAACTCCTGGGGATTGCCACCACTGATATCAAGAATAATGCCTCAGTGGATTTGATTAAAGCAATTGTAGCGCAGCGCTCCTTTAAATCCGATGCAGAAGTCAAAGAGATCGAAAAAGCCCTGGATATCTCACATGAAATGTATACCATTGCCATGGAAATGGCCAAACCAGGCGTTTATGAAAGAGAAATCGTGGGTAAAATCGAAGGCATTGTGGGTTCCTATGGCAACCATATCTCTTTTCCCATTATTCTATCCATCAATGGTGAAACCCTTCACAATCACTTTCATGGTAATCAGTTAAAAGAGAGTAAACTATTGGTGATAGATTCGGGCGCAGAGTCACCGGAACACTATGCCTCGGACATTACCCGGACTTTCCCTGTGGGCGGTACCTTTACCCCAGAACAAAAAGATGTCTATCAAATCGTCCTGAATGCTCAACTGGCTGCCATCAATGCTATCAAACCAGGTATTCCCTATAAAGAAATCCATCTGGTGACAGCTGCAGTGATTGCCAATGGATTAAAAGGTATCGGCCTGATGAAAGGCGATGCGGAAGCGGCTGTTAAAGAGGGTGCACACGCATTGTTCTTCCCTCACGGCCTGGGCCATATGATGGGACTGGATGTCCATGATATGGAAGACCTGGGCGAGGATTACGTGGGCTATGACGAAACCGTTCAGAGAAGCGACCAGTTTGGCCTGGCCTACCTGAGAATGGCAAAAGAATTGAAACCTGATTTCGTACTTACGGTTGAACCTGGCATCTATTTCATCCCGGCCTTAATCGATTTATGGAAAGCAGAAAATAAATTTAACGATTTTATCGATTATTCCAAAGTAGAGAAATTTAAAGGATTCGGTGGCATTCGCATCGAAGACAATGTACTGGTGACAAAAAATGGCCACCGGGTACTGGGCAAACCCATCCCAAAAACCATTGAAGAAATCGAAAAAAGAATGAGTTAGAAAGTGCCTAAAGTAGGAAGTGCCTAAAATACCAACGTGCCTAAAGTTGTGGCGCGCCGGAGGCGCAGTACCTTTTAGAACTAAAAAGCAAAATGGAGCGAAGCGACACCATAACTTTAGGCACTTTAGTTCACTTTAGGCACTCTATACTACTAAGCCTTTAAAGGGGAAGGAAAAATGAAAAAACTAAAAAAATTTATTAAAACCACCATCCTGGGTGGGGTGATCGTACTGTTACCGGTTTTACTTACCGGGTTCTTACTCAATTGGTTGTTCAATTTTATTACAGGCTTGATTTATCCTCTCACCAAAATGGTGGTGGAAAAAGCCCACATGCAAAAATACGTAGCAGATGTACTGGTCATTCTAATCATTATTGCCATTTGCTTTATGGTGGGTTTGTTGGTTAGAACCAAATTGGGTGGTTTCTTTTATCGCCAAATAGAAAAGCGAATTTTAAAAGTCATGCCTGGCTATACCCTGTTCAGGAATACAGTCAAACAGTTTTTGGGACAGGACAAAGCGCCTGTTTCCAGGGTGGCCCTGGTTCAGCCTTTTGGCAATAGTACGTTGATGACCGGGTTTGTCACTGATGAGCACCCGGACGGCCGTTATACTGTTTTTGCACCTTCGGCTCTCAATCCCACCACTGGTCTAATTTTACACCTGGAGAAGGAATATGTTCACCTGGTTGATGTGTCTGTAGAGGAAACCATGCGCTCCATTATTAGCTGCGGTGCCGGTTCCACCGATTTGCTCAACAAAATGTTAAAAAAATAAAGGAGATGATATGAGCACAGATGCAATCATCGTGGAAAATGCAAACTACAACTATGGTGATATACAGGCAGTAAAAGGAATTTCCTTTCATGTAAAAGAAGGTGAAATTTTTGGATTCTTAGGACCCAATGGTGCCGGGAAATCCACCACCATAAAATTGCTCACCGGCCAGCTTTATCCTAAAAATGGGAACATTACGGTTCTTGGGTTGGACATTACAAAAAAGAGCGGCCAGGTACAGGCCCAAATCGGAATCTGCTTTGAAAGAACCAACCTGTATGAACAAATGAGTGCCATTGAAAATTTAACGCTTTTTGCCAACCTCTATGGCGTTAAAAAGTTTGATGCAAAGGAACTCCTGACAAGGGTGGGCCTTAAAGGTAAAGAAAAAGATAGGGTATCCACTTATTCAAAAGGCATGAAACAACGCCTGATGGTGGCCAGAGCACTTGTAAATAAACCCAAAATATTGTTTCTTGATGAACCCACTGAGGGCTTAGACCCAACATCTGCAGACAATATCCGTAATGAAATTCTTAAAGAAAGAAAAAGGGGAGCCACTGTATTTTTAACCACTCATGACATGTTCGAAGCAGATAAACTTTCCGATCGTGTTGCCTTTATTCATTGTGGAGAAATTGTTGCGCTTGATACACCTCATAACCTCAAACAAAAATACGGGAAACGGATTATTAAAGCACAAATACAAAAAGAAAAGGGCAAGCTCGAAGATAGAGAAATTTTCATGGACAATTCCAATACAGGGAATGATCTACATACCCTTTTTGATAAAGAGAAAGTTGTAACCATTCATAGTGAAGAAGCGAGTTTGGAAGATATTTTTATTAAAATCACCGGAAGGGGATTGACAGGATGAGCTGGCGGATAATCAAATTGCTGGTTATCAAAGATTTTATCCTTTTTTTTAGGGATAAATTCTTTGGAGTTATGACTGTTCTCGGTATTGTCTTCTATCTTTTTATTTATTTTATAATGCCAAATATAGTCAAAGAGACAATAGAAATAGGTTTGTATACTCCGCAAGCTTCTATTATGTTTAATAGAAATATAGAAGTCGAAGGATTGATCATTCGACATGTGCAAACCGAAGAGGAATTGAAGCGAGTTGTAATAGATAAAGAATTACATATTGGAATTTCAATTCCTCGAGATATCCAGGAATCACTTATATCCGGTAAAAAAACGCAAATTTTTGTTTACTATTCATCAGACTTACCCGATGAAATAAAAGAAATTTACACGATACTTATTGGTGAAATGATAAACCAAATGAGCGGTTTTAAATTAGGTATTGATGATGTTCAAATTGTCCTCGGCCCGGATCTGGGCGGTAAACAGATTCCTTATAGAGACCGTTTGATTCCATTATTGGCCTTTATGATTATAATGATGGAAACATTTGGGCTTGCAAACTTAATCACATCAGAATTGGAAACTGGGACGATTCAGGCATTATTAACCACACCAATGAAAGTCATTGATCTATTTGTTGGAAAAGGTATTACAGGTGTATTTTTGGCATTCTCACCTGCAATATTATTAATGATAGCAACAGGAAGTCTGACACAAAACATTTTACTCATTATTTTATCTTTGTTATTGGGCTCAATTATGGTAACCGGGCTTGGATTTTTCATTGCTTCTATTTCTAAAGATATGATGTCTGTTGTAGGATGGGGAATCCTTTTAATGATTGTCCTTTTTATACCGGCAGTAAGTATCATATTCCCCGGCCCTGTTTCTGGATGGATTAAAGTGATTCCAACATTCTTTCTGGTAGATATTCTTTATCGGGCAGTCAATTTTAATATTGGATGGAGCGGTAATTTAAACAATGTAATGGCTTTAATCGGACTTAACATTGTTTTTGTTCTTTTTGGAATTATTACGTTAAAGAGGAAGGTTAAATGTCTATAAGAAGAATAGGCGTATTATTAAGTAAAGAATTGATATATAACTCAAAAAATTACGCGTTTATATTTGCCATCGCTGGCCCTCTTATTTTTACATTACTTGTTAACCTGGTTTTCGGCTCAATCTTTTCAGGTAAACCCAAACTGGGAATTTTTGATCAAGGTCATTCACAAATTGTTGAAGCTTTAAAAAATATGGAATCGATTAACCTAAAGGAGTATTCATCGGAAATAGAATTAAAAGATGCCGTTGAAACCGGTACACGAGATATAGGAATTATTTTACAAGAAAATTTTGATTCTAAAATAAAAAAAGGAGAATTAACAAAATTAACAGCATATGTCTGGGGAGAAAGCCTTTTAAAAAATAGAGCTATTTTAGGTTCTGCGATTATATACCAGGTAAGGGATATTTCCGGGAAAAAGGCACCCGTGGAAATAACGTCGGTTTCTTTGGGGGATAAAAAAAATATTCCCTGGAAAGACCGTTTTCTTCCTATTATTGTTCTCATGGCCATTTTTATAAGTGGATTTATCATTCCTGCATCTTCATTGGTGGATGAAAAGCAAATAAGAACAATTGGAGCTATAATGACGACTCCAGCAACACAAATTGATATTTTTATGGCAAAAGGGTTAATGGGGGTCATCGCAAGTATGGTTATGGGAGTATTAATACTTATTCTTAATCATGCGTTTAATGCGCAGTTAGGCTTAATCATATTCATTTTATTTCTTGGGGCAATATTGGCTGCTTGTTTTGGCTTAATCGTTGGCGCATTTATGAAAGAGATGGCTGCCTTATATTCTGTAATAAAAGTGCTGGGAATAATTATTTATGGCCCTGGTATTATTGCTCTTTTTCCTCAAATTCCAAAGTGGATTGGAAAGTTGTTTCCTACGTACTATGTTATGAATCCAATCATGGAAATATCACGAGAAGGGGGAACCTGGGCCACTGTTTACCTTGATGTTTTAATTTTAATTGGAGTCATCGCACTCTTTGCTGGAATGGTAGGAGTCATCGCCATTAAAACAAGACAGCAGGAGGTATAAACGTCAACAAAGGAGGTGAAGAAATGTTTGTTTTTCAAATCATAGGCATCATTATTGGCACTCTTATTGGATTATTTCTCCTTGAACTATTCATTGTGGCCCTTACCCCTGGCCTTTCGGTTCCAAAGCAGCCTTTGAAAAAAAAGAAACAACCAACCCGGGAGGTGGAGATTAAAGCATCTGTATCAAAAAAAGATGTGTATTTCAAAGTCAACGGAACCAACGTAAGCGCCTGGCTCTACTTACCTGCGAACTTGTCTGCTCCGGTTCCCTGTATCATTATGGGGAATGGTGCCGGGGGTACCAAGGATATAATTATGGAACCATATGCCCTTCGTTTCCAGGAAGCCGGTTTTGCAGTCCTTTCATTCGATTATCGGCATTTTGGTGAAAGTGACGGTGAACCTCGACAATTGTTATGGATTCCTTATCAACTGGAGGATTATGCAGCAGCGATTAATTATGCTCGAAGTCTTAAGGAGATAAATCCGGTAAAAATTGCACTGTGGGGCACCTCTGCCAGCGGTGGACATGTTATCGTAGTTGCCGCAAAAGATAATAATATTGCCTGTGTCGTTGCGCAATGTCCGGGACTGGATGGTCGTGCATCAGCAAAAATGGCATTTAAAAGATTAGGCATTGGATACGGTCTCCGTTTGATCATGCACGGACAGCGAGATATGGTTAGATCCTGGTTAGGCCTTTCACCCCACAAAATACCCATCATAGGAAAACCAGGAAGTATTGCTATGATGAACACGTTGGAAGTCTGGGATACCTTTGAAAAAATCGCACCGGATCGTTTTATTAACGAAGTTTGTGCCCGTATCACTATACGGGGTGACAAGTACAGGCCGGTTAAAAAGGCTCCAAAAGTACGCTGCCCCGTCTTGCTCCAGATATGTGATCATGACAGCTTTACTCCAATAAGTGCTGCTGAAGAAACTGAAAAAAAATTGGGGAAATATGCAGAAGTCAAACACTATCCCATCGGTCATTTTGATATTTATACCGGGAGTCACTTTGAAAAAAGCGTAAGCGATCAGCTTGATTTTTTTAAGAAACACCTTGGATTAATGTAGAATATTTCTACTTTTTCTTGATATTTGTACTTTAATTTAATAAGATATATACTGATGTTTATTAATAGTCAGGTTGTAGTATTATATTCAGTTCCCATGTAATGTCAAAAATTCCATGAAAAAAATAGGGCCCACAGAACACTCAGAAAACACAGAATATACAGAAGGACAAAAAAACTTTTTTTGTCATAATCTCCCTGTATTTTTTCTGTGTCTTTCTGTGTACTCGTGCTTCGTAGCGGAGCCACTCCGCAGAGTAGCATTCTGTGGGCTCTTAAAATTAGAAGGAGGTAAAAGATGAAAAATCTTTTCTTTGCCGGAGTTGTACTCATTTTAATTCTCTTCCTGGCATGTTCAAATGCTGGTAACGATAACCTTTACAGGTCATTCTCAAGACTCACCGATCCCAGGGACTTTTCATCCATGCTGGATAAACTGCCTGACGGTGTGGTCGGAATCTGTGAAATCGCGAAACAACAAACAGTGCATCATAATCTCTTGCCTTATTTTGGCGTTCCCAGCAGCAAGTGGAGGGAGATGAACAATATATGGCCTTCAGGAGCACCAATTCCAGGAATGTCAGATATGCTTGCAGCTTTGAAACAGGCAAAGCCACATAATCTTTACGACAAAAGGGAAGTGGAGCAGCGGCTGATTGGTGCATGCATGTTGGAGTCGGCACTTCTTACAGGTCTGCTCCGGTATAAAGGCATTCCAGCGAGGATTCGGGCTGGCTATTTTAAAAATACAATGGCAAACCGTGAACATGTCGTCAAATTCTGGGAGAACGTGTCAAGAGCGAAGGGCGTAGAGAGAGCTCTTATGGAGGAGAATCCCAAAGCATGGAAGGAAGCAATGAACGCCATCACAATGAGACAACAAATTGACGTCGACAAGCACATCGAACACTGGATATGCGAATACTGGGATGATAGCGAAGACAGATGGAGGCTGCTGGATGCAAACGATACATTTCTAAAGGCTTCCAGTGATATCCATGTGGGATTTTTTCTGCCAAAAAAGCATTACGAATTTGCATTCGAAGCCTGGCAAAAAATGCGGAATACCGAGGGTTTTAACCCGGCTCAATACGCCGAGGAGCCGCAGGACGGCCGCTCACACATTCGATCACAGATGTTGTTGGACTTCTACTGCCTCCTGAATCACGACATGGCGGGTTTTGATGACCAGTCGGGCGACGTTATGAAATTCATTAAGAGGAAGAGATACGAAGACGCCTCAACTGATGAGCTTGAAGAGCTGGACGCCCTGGCCAAACTGTTAGCGCAAGGTCCAACAACGGATGAACTTATAGAATTTTATCGCACATCTAAAACACTCAGGATTGAAGCTGTGGAAAAAGATCCGTATAGTTTTGTTTACAGCGAATGAGTTCCAGCACACAATATAGCCCCCTCTTATTAATATTAATACTATGCAAACGAGGAGGTAGATATGCTATTTAAACTTTCAAGGCTATTTCATTCCTGGGCCAGAGGCTGGCTTATTCTGGTACTTTTCGCGGTGTTTGTGGTCTTCGAGGCCATTACACTGCCGCTCTTACAGGCTGCTCCCGGGGGAAGCATCGTAGCGTTAGATGCGCAATTTTTCTATACGCCAGAACAAGCATTTTCCACAGTAGCTTCCTATGGCGACGCAGGGCGCTTCTGGATCCGCATCTACCTGACATGGGACATCGTCAATCCCATCCTGTACACATTGATCTTCAGCCTTTTCATTTCGTGGCTTTTCCAACGTAGTTTCAAACCCGGGAGTAAATTGCAAAAACTGAATGTGCTGCCTGTGGGCGGGGGGTTCTTCGACCTACTTGAAAATATATGCATCGTGATTATGCTTACAGTCTATCCCGCTCAACCTGCGGTGGTGGCCTGGCTAAGTACAGTCTGTACCATGACCAAGATGAGCTTTTTGGGCGTGAGCACTCTACTGATTTTGGTTGGGCTGGTCAAAGCGGCAATGAACCGGTTCAAGAAGCAGTGACGATTGACTGTAAAATGTACAATACAAAAAAACAGGACAAGAAAAAACTTCTGTGCCCAAAATGCAGGTCTACCATGTCTCCGATGCCTCTCTACAATGTAGAGGTGGATTTCTGCGATCACTGTCATGGAACCTGGTTTGACAAGGAAGAGCTAGAAAAATCCTTTAATTTTTCTCAAACGAATTTAGATAGCTTTATTAGCGGGTATAAGCGAACCCCATACCAATGCCCTCGCTGCTATACGACGCTTGAAGAAAAGACGTTCAATGATAGTTCAGAACTCATCATTGAAAAATGTCCCGCGTGTTCCGGATTTTTCCTTGATAGAGGCGAATATCCCAAAATACAACAATTACTTAAACGAAGAAACCAGGAATTAAGACTCATAAAAAAAACAACCCCAACCAGCAAGAAAACAGTAAACAGCCTGGATATGGTCCATATGGAAGCAAAAGGAAGTGGTGTTGCCTGGTTTCAATTTTTTACTGACCTTCCCCTGGAACTGACCTCCCGTCAGAAACTCTTCTCACCCGGTGTAACCATTTTAATCATGATTAATTTAATCGTATTTCTGACCTCTCTTTTTTATGGATTTGAAGCGTGGTTAAATCATTTCGGTTTTGTTCCAATGGATATTACCAAAGGGCAGAATTTTTACACCTTTATTACTGCACAATTTACCCATGGCGATATTTTCCATATCATCGGCAACATGTATTTTTTGTTTGTGCTTGGGGATGATGTTGAGGATAAGTTCGGTATATTCTGGTTTTTATTACTCTACCTACTCTTCGGAGTTGCTGGTGATATTGGCCATCTACTATCTGAACCGTCGAGTACTATTCCTGCCATTGGTGCCAGTGGAGCCATCTCCGGTGTGCTTGGTGTTTATGTGATCCTCTTCCCAAAAAGAAAGTTCCTCTTTCGCTTTTTCTACTTTTTATGGTGGCATAAATGTTTTGAATGGCCGGCTTATGTATACTTTGGTTTGTGGATAGGTATGCAATTCCTGTTCGCTGCCATGGAAGTACCTGGAGTTGGCTGGTGGGCACATATTGGCGGATTTCTGGCTGGAGTTACGGTTGCCATCATGTATCGATTATTTTCAGGCCACCGATAATCTCTGACATCTAATAATAATGAATAATTGTAACAGTCAAGCTGGCCATCGGCGTCATTGGTTCGCTCCGCTCACGTCAGTGGGATTTTTTAGAGATTGTCACTGAGAAATTAAAAAAATGAAAAATCTTTAAAGCTCTCAATGACAAGCCCTTAAAAGCTCACCTTGACGTGAACGTAGTGAGCAAATGACCAATGACAAGTACTTTAGAGTTACAATGACAATCCCTTAAAGCCTTCAATGACACGTACCGCAGTCACACAACCTGTTCTTACAATTAGGCGGTGGATTTCGATATGAAATTTAACTTGATTTCTCTTCTTTATTATGCTACAAAATAATATTCAAGGGCAAAGGAAAGAGGTATCCTTTACTCGTTGAGATTGAAAAGACGTGGAAAAAAAGGCAAAATTAAGTGAAACCGATTTATCGGTAAGGGCGGAAGCTTAAACAAAGTAGAAAATTGCTGTTTTGTAATCTTTAAGAGCAAATGAAAAACGAACTAAAAATCAAAAAACATTTTATGCAGGATGCTCCTCAGCTTAGGTTGGGTGGGCTTGCTGCAAATTTCGATCGAATCCGGTCATTTTCAAATAATTACAAAAACATATCTTCTGTAGAGGGATTAATTGATGAAAACAAATATTTAATCGAATGGACAACAGCAGATGTATCTCCTTCATCCCAGTAAGATTTAATACAACTTCAGATAAGATTAGCTCAATGGCAAATAAAATGGTCTTCAATTTGGAGTAGTGATACAAAACGCAGGAAAATGTTTTCCGATGGAGGCAATTGGTCTGAACGGATATTAAAGATAGTTGGATTATTTTAGAGAACTGCATAACCATAGAATCGAGATTGACCAAAACGGAGGTCTTACTTAATTCAAGGGTCAAGGGGATCAAGTCTTGCATTAACACATTTTTGCAATGCCAATGTTGCATAGCAAGGCTTGATTTTGTTATCTTGAAAATATTGTAAATAGGATTAATAATGAAAAAAACTATTAGGGAAAATGAAAAGTGCTTCATAGGAATGCCTTCGTGTGGATATGGATATGAATCAGCAAAGTCATGCTTTGTAGCATGTCCAGCACATGAAAAATATACATTGAAAATCGATGTTATTAAAGACATCGTTGAAGCAAAACAGTATGAATGTCATATTGCTTTAAAGAGAATTGATCCAGGCAATTTCGCTTTTTGTACTAAGATATGTTCTAAAATTATCCAATCACAATTCTGCATAGTTTTTCTTGATCCCTCACTCGATAAAAATTCAAATGAATATCCAAATCCAAATGTACATTTCGAATATGGGATGATGATAAGTCAAAACAAACATATTATACCTTTACAAGATGAAAAGTATGATTTAGCTTTCAATATTTCCCCTTTGGATACAATAAAATATAACGATGCAAATTTCAAATTAAAAATTATTGAAGCAGTTGATAATGCAATAGCCAGATCTACTGAGAGCAAGAGTAGTGGACAAATCCCCCATGGTCCCTATATACTTACCTTCTACAATATATATGGATATCAGTTATCTGATATTACAAATGGTTTTTTTAAACTTCTCTATGGATATGGTTCAAATTTAGGCTTCTTTCTATTTGAAAATAAGCAAGATAACAAATATAAATTTGTTGGTTTATTTGAATTAGAAGATCCAAAGAAGGCTATTTTACACACTAAATTACTTGTAGATAATGTAATTTCAGCTTATAAATCTTTTGTTTTTGGAATTTCAAAGGATAATAAGGAAGAAATTAAAAAATATGAATATATGATTAAGGATGTATCAATAGATATTATCGTTCCTTCATTTTATGAAAAGGAAGAAATTTTGAATAGGATAAAAAGCATTGCAAGTAAAGAATATGATTATCTAATTAAAGTATATTATAGAAACGATATTGAGAATTATGTAAAAAATCAATATAAAGAAATTGGAAGTCTGAAAATAATTAAGTAAACAACTAAATATATATATTATGACAAAACTTATAAAATCAAAAAAATAGCGTATTACAACAGAATCAACTTGACCACCGGGGCTATTCGAAAATTTAAGTTTTGTGCACCGTATAAAGTATTGATTATATTTCACATTATGTGCCCCGCAACCTGAGGCGAGTTATACTGAACGTTATACTCAAAATATCTTTTGAAAATTCATAGAAAAGGAATAGAAAATTCCAGCTAAGGATCAAATATGGATAGACGCAAGAAAACGATTTCATCTTTCTGATATTCCTATTCAAATGGCTCGCAAACCCGGATTAAATCCAAAGAAATTTGGGAAATTGGCAAACCATAGACAAGAACCCTGGAAAGCGCCTTTACCTGAATTTATCGAGGATATCTATCTCAAGCTTTTCAAAAAAGAGAAATCCAGTACAGTCGAATCAGTTGAACATGTTGTCAAGGGTCAATATCGGAAGCGCGGGGAACGTAAAAGACTAAAGTAAGAATTCAAAGCCATAAAAACTGATGATAAAATTCCATTTTAATCCATTATAAATGGCGAAAGAGTATTTTATAATGCCAGGATATCAAATACTATTCGAATCAAAAGAGGAAATATATGGAGTTGTTCCGAGAGCCAATGATTGGATCCACTATACAAGTATTCTTAAAATAAAAGATGGAGGTAAGACACCAGTCTCCCTCGAAATGAAATTTGTTCCCCCACACCCTTTCGCATTTAATATGCCAGAAAAACATTTCATAAAAGCTAAAAGCATTACTGGCGCATATGCAAAAGTAGTTAAATTTTTTAAAAGCTTTGGAATTGAATTTAAATCCTGATGCTGCTTTGAAATTTCGTGTTCTCAAAAAGACAAGAAATAAATCAATCCACTTTAATCCTTAAACAGACCATAATGACAAAGAGTTATTTTAATAGTTTAGTGGACAGGCCACTTAGAGTGCCACTGGGCGTTTTTCAATCGAGGAGGATATAGAAATGAAATTGAATGAGGTATAAATGAAATACAGAGATGAATGGGTAATTGTAAAATTTAAGAAAATATTGCATGCAGTATAGGAATAGTTAAATGGCAGCATATCACGAGGAATCACAATGATTAGATTCGGAAAACTTGAGCCGAAGTACTCATTTGCTATAAATCCGCATAAACATTTTAGAGCGAGCAAATGTTTGAAATGCAATAACAAAACCTTTAAACGGAAATTCCCTCTCCTCGTACTATCACAGTATGCCCCGGCAATAGCATTGGGCTTCACTTGTGTGTATTGTGCAAAGTGCGAAATTATCATAGCCCATAAGGAAGATTTTGAAAGGGAATTATTCACAGCATTCGACAAAATTAATCCTATAGCAAAAAAGCATGAATATTTTGTTGTTGGCACGTTAAATAAATCCAAATGGAAAGAGAGCCTATCAAAAGTAAATAGTCTTCAGGATATGCAGAATTATGTTTCTGATTTCAAAGAGCAATTTTCCATAGGCTGCACCACGGGAGAGTGGTCTTGAACACAATCCCCCATATCAATGGAGTCCAAATAAAAAATTTCGTCTGTCCCTTATTTTTCTGGACCGTGAAACATGTGAAACATCCGAAAAAACTTTTTATTAATTGACAAAATTGTTTCTTTGTATTATTTTTATATTGAAGGTTATAAAAACAGATGAGATTATTGAATGAAGAAAGAGAAGCAATAAGAGAAGCTGTTACCATGTTTGACTGTGACGCTGAGGTCTATCTTTTCGGGTCCAGGGTTGATGATACAAAGAAAGGAGGAGATATTGATATCCTGGTGGTTTCCGATAAAATAGATAGTCATTCCCTTTTTCTTATTGAAGAGGAAATCTTTAAACAGATTGAAGAGCAAAAAATTGATTTTGTTTTAAGTGGGGGAGAGAGAAAAAATCCGTTAGCAAATTTGATTCTTAAGAAGGGAGCTGTTAGGTTATGATGGTAGATGTGGAAGAGTTTCAATATTTAGAGCATTTATTGGGAAATCTTCACCGGGCAAAGTCTACTCTTGAGTACTCGTATGGAATTTGTAAAAAGATTGGCGATAAAGATGAATACAATGAAGATGAACAAGCATGAAGTTGGGTTGGCATTGTCGCCTGGCAACTTATCCCTTAAAATGGAAGTGGCAAGAGAAATTGTAAAATTAAAAAAAATATTACGTACAGTATAGGAATAGTCCTGAAAGAGGAAAGATAGATGTCTGAAGTAATAGCAATTTGCTCCCTGGTATTGAATTTCATTCTGGTCTGCTGCGTAGTAGTTGCTGGTCGTGCCGCATGGATACACTTCAGAGGTGGTGCTGTTCTTGATTGGCTTTCTCATTTCAACACACGTGAGTTCTTTGAATCCGATGAAATTGTATGCTCTTTGGTTGATGAGAAAGACCCTTCAACGCTTGTTGATCGAATTAACGAAAGGCCTGAGAATCGAATTGCCGTGACCCATGTTTTGAGCTCCGCCACCCATGCAGCCACCGCTGCGAAGCTTAAGTTGATGCACAGACGATCACTCATGCGATACACGGTATTCATCATCCCCTACTACTGGGAGAAACTGAGTCCATGGATTGAAGCACGTCGCAAATACCGAGGTGAGCCATACCTCTACGCGGACCTTGAATGGCTGGCGAACGAAATCAAACGAAATAGAGATGCACTCTTCACTGAACTGAGACGTAAGGGAATGCATCCGCTGACTCGTCACCAAAATGAGATCGAACAGCAGAACAATATGAATAGAGAGCGACCTTGAAAACCTGGACTTGTGGCACGGTTTTTTAGTCGAATCATTCACGACGTATGACTAATTGCAATGCAGTAGTGGTGCAGAAGTGTTTCTATGTGTTGTCAAAACTGATGGATGAAATGTTTTAGAACCACGCGATTTCGATATTTGTATTTCGGATTTAAACTTTTTGGTTCCGGCTCCGCTGGTTTATGGGACAGGCCAAAATACCGATATCAGAACAATTTTACACAAGGAGAAGAAAAAACCAAATTCCTCTAATTATAAGAAAAAGATATCGGCAATGTTAAACAGGAAAAAAGACAAAGAGTATTTAAAAAGGTCCATGGAGTTTTTAAAATGGCTGGAACAAATATAGAAAGAATAAAAAAATATTTAACAGAAATTTCAAAAATTTGTAAGATTAATGAGGCCTATATCTTTGGCTCCTTCGTTCATACCAAAAATATTGAAAAGAGCGATATAGACCTTGCCCTCATTTCAGATATATTTAATGAGGAGAACTTTATTGATTATCTCAGTCAGTTCTTGATTATTTCTGCCAACAACAATTTAAATGTCGAACCACACCTGTTCAACTCAGAGGATTTGGATGAAGACTTTGTCCAAAAAGAAGTCATCTCCAAAGGTATCCGGATATCCCCTTAGGGGGGAAAGGTTAGCTTTATGGGAAAAGTAAAAATGGTGCATAAAAACGTAAAAACAGGAAGGCAAAAAAATACCAAAGTAGGGGATGCCAACGTTAGAGAATGCTTAACTCTCCCCTATTTTATCTCTCTTCTATTATTTTTTACTCCCACTTAATATTCTTAATATATATACCGTAAAATATTAATTTTATCAATTCTGAACTTAAAAAAATGCTACTCTGCGAAGTAACCTTGCTACGAAGCACGAGTTAATATTTCGAGGGATTTTTTTTAATATTTTTAAGTTCATCTTGCTAATATGAAACAATCAATTGTACATATCGCCTTAGTTGTAAGGGACTATGACGAAGCCATAACGTTTTTCACGAAAAAGCTCAATTTCACTTTGATAGAGGATACCTATCAACCAGAACAAGACAAACGTTGGGTCGTGGTTTCGCCTCCGGGATCCGTTGGCACAACATTATTACTGGCCAGAGCCTCCAAACCTGAGCAGGAATCTTTCATAGGTAACCAGACAGGTGGAAGAGTCTTTCTATTCCTCAATTCTGATGACTTTTGGAGAGATTACAATGACATGGTTTCCAAAGGTATAAAATTTGTAAGAGAACCGAAAAAGGAACCTTACGGTATGGTAGCTGTTTTCGAGGATTTGTATGGGAATCTATGGGATCTGCTTGAGCTTAATAATGATAATCCAATTTCAAAGCGAATCGTATAAATTATGTATTCAAATTCAGCGTAGCGCAATAACCCTTGAAAGATTTGGTACCAGGCCAATTCCTATTCTGAATACCTTAATTACATTCTATGAAGGAGAATAAGATGCAGTCAAGCAGTATAGAAGCATATGACCTTCCGGAACGCGTGCGCACATATGATGCCGATATGGAGATCATGCACCCTCTCCGGTGGAAGATGATCGAAATCGCTTTGGAAATACTTCCGTTCCATCAAACGCGATCTTTGAGGGCTCTCGACCTTGGTGTTGGAACGGGTATATTTTTAAAGCAATTCCTGGAGAAATACCCAGACTCAAAAGTGGTCGCAATCGACGGCGCTGCATCGATGTTTGAATTAGCAAAGTCAAGGCTCGGTGAACGTGCGCAACATGTGGAGTGGGTCCTGTCCGACTTTAGAACCATTCCAACGGCAGTCATCAGGCCTGACTCGTTAGATGTCGTCATCTCGTCTTACGCACTTCACCATCTGAATGCCAGGGAGAAACTCACAGTCTTAAAGTCGGTTGTCCAGGCAATCAAACCGGGTGGATGGTTCCTGAATGCGGATATTGTGATGGCAGAAGCTCCCGATGTTGAGCAGCGTATCCAGGAGATTCGTGTTAAAGCTGTTACTGATCGCGCACCAGCACAGGACAAGCGCTTTTATAGTACAAATGCCACGAGACAGTTTCTCGATAATCTTGAAGCAGCGGAGCAAGATCAACCACAGACATTGGACAGGGACATTCGTATCCTTCGTGAATCTGGAATCACGAATGCTGAAGTGTTTTGGAAAGAATATCGCGAGACCGTGATTGGCGGCACGAAAGTCAATACAACATAATAATGCGCTTTACTCGAATCAATTTTCTGCTTCGCTCCAAATTGCCGTTGAGTGCGGTGTTAGATGGAGTAAGAACAACATTGTAGGGTATAGGCTATTGCTAAATTCAAGACCCATTCACGTCGGATTGGTGATTGTGCTGATATCAGCGCTGACTGCATGTACAACGCCTTCACCACAATCAAATTGGATTCAAAGATTCAGATATAACAACGAAGAGATCCACCCAATCGAGTTGGGCAAGTTTGGATACCCCTACGTGCCCGCCACTATTGAGGGCACCCGCTTATTACTACCCTTTGACACAGGCAACATGGTAGGGGTCAGCGTTTCCCCTGAGATCTTCGACCGTTTAGGGCTAACAACAGATGGCACCTATATTCGGAGAGACGCTGCTGGCAAGATAGTATCGACACTTCGAATGGCTAGTTCTGCCAATGTCACCATTCTCAACAGGAACCTCGAACGGGTACGCATCTATGAAATAAATCACCCCAGCCTGCCTGGTCTGGTGGGACCCACGTCCATTGGCGGCGGGCATATCACCTTTGACTACAGTTCAAAAAGGATGGCACTCAGTACGTCAACGCTCCCTGATACCGTTCCGGGTTTCCGCAGCATTCCAATGATTCGGTCCAGCCGGTATCCATTGCTCATTCTCGTATATGGGGCAATCGATAGCCGGAACGTCTTGATCGAGTTAGATACGGGAAAGAGTCGCACAGTGATCAACCCCGCCCTAACTTCCGAACTAGGGCTCAAACGGAATCCCCGGGGAGTTTCAATCGAGAATCTGCGAATAGGCGACCTTTCCTTTGAGGTTCCAAGTGCAAAAGAGGTCGATCAGACGGGTATAGATCCGACTCTGGAAGAACCAATCCTTTTAGGTATGGGTTCGGATCTCCTCTCGCGCTTCGTCTGGACGGTCGATTACGAAAAAAGTGTGCTGTGGATTCCCCACTCGAGGAAGTAAGCAATGTAAGTAGATGAAAATGTGCCTTTTAACACGCCAATAGACGGGACCGGCTTATAGATTTGATGCCAAGCAAGAATAGCATTAACTTAAGTCTAATAAATCCGAAATTCGAATATCGAAATCCGAAACAATATCAAAATTCAAATGTTCAAAATTCAAAACAAAAGCTCCAAACTGTTTACTGTTGCAGTTTTTGTTTTGGTCATTTAGATTTTGGTCATTTGAATTTGTTTCGAATTTCGGATTTCGTGCTTCGAATTTAATCTTATCTCAGTGACAATCGTTCCAGGCAAATTTTTATTCCTTTAAATTACAGGAGGTACGATGTGTGCATTACCCAATGTTAACGTTGATATTGGAATAGGGGAGTGTGTTAGTTCCGTGGACAAAATATTAACACGTCGTCATCAACGAGCTGCAGATTACTTTGCTGATCTTGTCGATGACTTAGAAGCAGTCTCTGAGATTGTTAATACTCTAGATAATCTTTTTATTGAACTTATAAGGGGATTCGAATCCTCGAATTTACTACAAAACAAAAACAAGTTGAATGTCCATCTTGAAGAAACGATGAAATACCTCACGAAGAGAGAGCTCTTGAAACCCCTTGAAGATTTTATCGGGAATATAGAGGCAGCTGCTTATACGAAGAAGCTCAAACCAAAAAAGTACAGAGACCTGGTATCAGCTTTACGTAGTATATCCAAAAGGCTGAATGAATATAGGGAGCAGCTTGGAAGAGGAGCAATTACCGGTGTAGGGCAAATGAAAGATTGGAATTTAATGACTCTGTGGGAAAGGGGAAATGATGTGCTTAAAGACAGATTTGAATGGAGGGACCTACTTGAAATTGCAGAAGAAGTTCACCGAAACCAGGACTTTGGGTTATCAGATAGTATCCATCGACTCATTGGACAAGCAAAAGGACATGCGAAGGCGGCAGTTATGTAATTGTAATTTCAGATAGAAAATTTCCATGGAGAGCTCTAATATGGAACCATTTAAAATGATCGAATTTGCCAGAGCAGTAAGAGAATCAACTTTGAAGCGTCTGAGGAAGGTACCGCCTGGATTTGAGAACTGGAGAATATCAAATAATTCCTTGAGTTTCGCAGATATAGCAAAACACTTAATCGATACCGATAACTGGCTTTTCCAAAAGCTAAAGGATAATAGTCTTAAATCAATTCGTGCCATTTCCAACTCCGTTATTGTTAATCGTCGTCAAGAATATTTGGATTTACTTCAAAATTTGTCCCAAACCGGTAAGGAGCGAGGAAACCTAATCGAGAGAATAAAAAACGAAGATTGGAATAGACAGATTTATGATGATCGCTTTAATGGGGATGTTAGTATTTGGTGGTTAATCGTGCGTGGAAATCTCGATCATGAGATTCATCATCGCGGTCAATTAGCATCATATCTCCGAGTGCTTGAGGACAAGAAATTACTATAAATTATCCCTCGGCGAGGAGACGTAGTCATTAAGATGCCCGCGAAACACGCGAAAAGACACGAAAAAGAAACCTAGATTCCCAATTGATAAGAAAAGATAAATGCAATGTTTGTGTTTCAGAAATCCAGCAGTGCAAAGGAGGATAATATGCTGAATACATTTTCTATAATTAAGGAAATATTATCATGAAATGCGGAGCGGCTCAAAGGCAATTGCTGTCGGCGCAACGCAATGAGATCAGTGAATACCATACGTATATGTGGCTTGCGAAGCGCATCGGAAATAAAAGGAATCGAGAAATCCTTGAACATATTGCCAGCGAGGAGCTTGGTCATTACAAAACCCTCAAGCGCCTCACCCAAATGGACGTCAAACCGCGGAAACTCAGGGTGTTCCTCTACCGGTTCATAGCACGTGTTCTCGGACTCTCCTTTGGACTGAGACTGATGGAGCGAGGCGAGGAAGTCAGCGGGGGCATCTATTGCACGCTCAAGGAAGAGATTCCCGAATTGGCAGACCTGTTTATCGATGAGCAGAGACATGAAGCCGATATACTTGGTCTGATTGAGGAGGAACGCATTGAGTACGCAGGCTCCATCGTGCTGGGACTCAACGACGCCTTGATGGAGCTAACCGGTGCTCTAGCCGGTCTGACCCTCGCTCTAAAGAACGGCAGGATCATCGCCATGACAGGGTTCATCACGGGTGTAGCCGCGTCGATGTCGATGGCTGCCTCTGGGTTCCTGTCTGCTCGGGAAGAGGCTGACAAAAACACGTCAAAGAATCCGCTGAAATCTGCAGCCTATACAGGCTTCGCCTACATTGTTACAGTGCTGATCTTGATCTTACCCTATCTCCTGCTCGATAATGTCTATGCATCTGCCGGGACAATGATGGCTATTAGCGTTCTGATTATCCTATCCTACAACTTCTACATTACCACTGCCAAAGGACTGCGGCTATGGCGTCGGTTCGGCGAGATGGCCGCTATCTCACTGGGCGTTGCGTGTATCAGTTTCCTCGTCGGGATGATGGCGCGAACGCTTTTTGGGGTGGATATCTGAGAATATCACCGGTTGGATTCGATAGTGCGAGAGTGCAATACATTACAAAACCATAGAGGCATTACGCATTCTAACGCATCTCAAGGCCACTGCTGCGTGGAAACCGGGTCTATAATAATAAGAGAGGCAACAACATGTCTTTAATGCCCGCTTTAAAAATAGGTGTTTGGAACGCCTGGATATTCATGAGCGTTTTTTTAACACAGATGCTGGTAATAATGTTTGCAGACAAGCGTATCAGGGAAAGAACTCATGTCCCTATAGATGCAAGACGAAACAAGCTTGAAAAATATGCCGGCATCATGGGTAATTTTATCTGGTTATTTGCCATGGGCTATTCTATTTTTTTACCTCTTCAACCGGGTACTACCTGGTTTTATGTCGGCTTGTCTGTTTTTATTATTGGTCTGATCGTGTTGACAGTCGCAACTTTTAACTTCATTACCACACCCCCTGATCTGTTGATTAAAAAAGGTTTATACCAGTTTTCACGGCATCCAATGTACCTGGCGACTTTTTTCATCTGCCTGGGTTCTGGTATCGCTGCTGTATCATGGCTATTTATATTTTTAAGCGTAATGATGGCTTTATGCTTTTATCAAGAAGCGCTTATCGAAGAAAGATATTGTCTGGATAAATATGGTAGTGCTTACCAGGTCTATCTGAACAGTGTTCCAAGATGGCTTGGTGTACCAAAAAGTATTGAGTGACGAAAAGTAGAAATGGTGAATATTGGACGCGAACCCATTCACAACAAACAATAATTATAAAACAAAGATTTTTGATTGAAAAAAATGAAGTAACGTGTTGAAAAAATGTATAATATAGTGTATAAATAATACAGGAGGTGTTGTGTATGATGCGACTCAATATTACATTGCCTGACGAAATAGCCCATAGATTATCTACAAAACGAAATAAAAGCCGTTTTATTGCTGAGGCGGTTAAAGAAAAATTTGAAAGAGAGAAAAAGAAAGAACTCGAGCGTCTTATGTTAGAGGGTTATAAAGCAACGTGCAAAGAAGATAAAAACCTCAATTCAGAATGGGAGAGAATTACGCTGGAAAAATGGGATTAAAAGACTATCCAAAAAGAGGAGAAATTTATCTTGTATCATTAGATCCGACGGTTGGATCAGAAATAAGTAAAACTCGACCTGCATTAGTCATATCGAATGATATAAATAATCAGTTTGCAGAAACCGTTACTGTTATTCCAATTACATCTGGTCTTGAGAAAGTATATCCATTTGAAACGTTACTATCTTCGGGTGAAGGAGGTCTTACAAAGAAATCAAAAGCAAAATGCAATCAGGTAAGAACCATTAGTAAAATCCGTTTAGTAAGATTCATTGGGCAATTGGATATATCTAGACTAAATGAGATTGAGAAAGCATTATTAATTCATTTGGGGATGAACTCTGATAAAATTTAATTTAACAGATCACTGCACCTGATCCCCACCCACACGGTGGAGTCGGGCAGGTGACTTTCTTGTTGCGTCTTTAAAATGAACCAAAACAACGATATGAAAACAATCGATTGGTGGCATGATCCCATATTGGCATTTGACAAAACAATTCCAGAGAAATTCCAGGCAATTTCCATCGGGTGGATAAAAAATGAAAATTATACAAAGGGCATTATGAATCATAATGACATAAAATTATTGGAAGAGCTGTGTCGTCATTGCAAAATTGACCAGGGATGGCTTGGCTATCATACATGCGCGATTTGTAATAATTTTGAGGATAGGGGAGAGGTACTGTTGAGAACAGATGATGATAGATATTATGTAATGCCTCATATGATATTGCACTATATAAAAGACCATCACTATAAACCACCCGTACCATTTATAGAAGACCTTAGAAAATATAAAATGCCTTAAAGGAAACAAAAATATCCACAACATGTCGGCAGAATGAACTGCGTTTTACTTCTGAAAACTGAATAGTTACTTTAAAAAAGGTTGCAAAACCCATTGGTTTATAGTAAAATGGCAGCGCGATAAAAAAAATACGAATTTTGAATAAATATAGTTATCGCAAATTTAGATGAACGTGAGGTAAAGGAATGATTCCAGAGGGAAGGAAATTCCTAAACGCAACGTCAGACTTTTTGAGACCAAAACGTCAACGCGTATGGCAAACTGGAGAAAAATATAAATGACGACGCTCGACCAATACCTCAAAGATAATCAGCCCTTTTTAGAAAGTGTGTTTGATGCCATTCAGGACGGAATCATCATCCTGGACCGAGACTTTACCATTGTTCGGGCCAATCGATGGATTGGAAAAAAGTATGCATCTAAAATGCCATTGACCGGGAAAAAGTGCTATACAGTCTTTCTGAATAGGAAAGATTCGTGTTTAGAGTGTCCATATATTATGTCTCTTGAAACAGGAAAGCCGCACACAGAGATTTTACCGTATCCATCCGCCCAGAACCCTACCGAATGGTTTGAGTTTTCTCTGTTTCGGCTTGAAGATGTTGACAGCAAGATAATAGGAGCCATTGGACACCTTAAGGACATTACCGAGCGCAAGCAGGCGGAAGAGTTGCTTAAGGATGAAGTGAATCGGCGGCGTATTCTGGTGGAGCAATCAAGAGACGGAATCGTTGTCCTCGACCAAAACGGCAAAGTATATGAGGCGAATCAACAATATGCTCAAATGCTCGGTTACCCTCTGGAAGAGGTCCATCAGCTTTACGTATGGGACTGGGACGCTCAATGGACGAAAGAACAACTACTGGAAAAAATCCATGAGGTCGATGATTCTGGCGATCACTTCGAGACAAGCCACCGTCGCAAAGACGGTACGCTCTATGACGTTGAGATCAGCACTAATGGATCTGTTTACAGGGGACAGAAGTTGGTATTCTGTGTTTGCCGGGATATCACCGAGCGCAAACGTGCTCAAAAAGAACGGGAAAAACTTATCAAGGAGCTTCAGGAAGCATTAAAAGAGATAAAAACATTAAGAGGTATATTACCTATATGTTCCTATTGTAAAAAGATTAGAAACGATAAAGGGTATTGGGAACAAGTAGATGTTTATATCCATAAACACTCACAGGCTGATATAAGCCACGGCATTTGTCCAGAGTGCATGAAAAAACACTATCCAGAGGAGTATGCATTAATTTTTTCCGACAAAAAGAAAGAATAGCCAAACAAATGATTCAGAAGCCTAAATATTTATTTTGGTTGGAAAATGGCTAAGTTAAAAGAAAAACCTCCATTTTGGTTTCCAATTGCACCTATTATGGTGGTAGTCTTTATCTATTTGGTATTACTTTTATCGAGGCAAATGGTAAAGTGGCTGGATTTTGAGGAATATTTAGGGATACCATTAGTGATAAGGTATATCGTTGGGGTTCCATTAATATTGATCGGATTGACTTTTTTTATTTGGGGTTTCGCGCGATTGAAACCAGCAGCTTCCATTGGATTCGCTAAAAGATTGAGAACCAAAGGAGCATATGAACTGACTCGTAATCCGATGTATTTTGGATTAAACGCTGCATTCTGGGGTACAGGGTTTCTACTCGATGATTTATCAGTGTTAATAGGTGCATTAATATGGTCTATATTAAATTATTTAAGTGTGACACTTTGGGAAGAAAAACAGATGTATGGAAAATTTGGAGAGAAATACTTAGAATATAAAAAAAATGTCCCGAGATTTATACCAATAAAATGGAAAAGAAAAAAATAAACGCTGCCTATTACCTACTTTTCCAGATTTGACTGGATTATACTGGCTTATAATAGCGACGAAAAATCTCAAGTAATAAATTGCACGTAAGTTCAACAGATGAATAAACCGCCTGTTAACTTTTCCTGTTAGGCAGATTGGGGATGACATGAGTGCTGATTATAAGGAGTTCGTAGTCTGCAGGAAATGCGGTGGCTCTATGAAGCGGGTTTCACCAGCGGACACGAGTCCGCTCATCATGGAGTGTAAGCGCTGCGGTCACCGAGAGTGGGCGGAAATCCAAGTTCCTCCACCCTGGGGAATAAACAAAAAAGAGTTGGAGTACAAACGGGTGGTTGTTTATAGAACAGAAGGCCCGGCAAAGGCAAAGGAGATTCTAGCACTGCGTAAGCTTAATGAAGAACTCGGTAAACTGCCAGCGGATGAAGCGGCAAAGAAGATCGCATCCAGTCGGTCTATTGACCTGGGTGTGTTTCCCCTAAAGGATGCTCAAGACCTGCTCAAGCGAGCAGAAGCATGGGGTCTGAAGGCCAGGTTAGAACTCCCGGAGGAGAACTCGCTCGGCCTGAAGGAAAAGGTACAACAGCTCTTTGAGCTATCTGGCTCACCTGTGACAGTAGGAGAGTCTGGAGAAGATACAAAGGTAATTCCTTTCGGGTGGATTGTTATTGGAGGCGCATTGATCCTTGGTATAATCGTATGGATGCTGGCGTGCTAAAGGAGCGAAGAAAGAAAAGCGCAAAAACCAGTATAGCCAGAAACAAAAAAAATCCGAAGCACGAAATCCGAAACCCGATGCTACTCTGCGAAGTAGCTCGCTACGTAGCACGAGAACAAATTCAAATGACCAAAATATAAATGACCAAAACAAGGTCCCTGCGGGGGATCTTTAAAGCTATTGATTTATGGCCTTTTTTAGCCTCAAGCAGAACAAGCAGTGAAATATAAAAATATTTACTCGGCAATCCATAACTTCGGGCACAGCTTTCTTAGTCTAATGAACTATGTTGATGGGGACTATGTGATTGACGAATTATCTAATATTAGCTCAAAGGGTTGTGACATTGAGATTGATTGGTTGAATAATACCTTCATACCAGAGGAGGAATTAACTCCAAGAATCAAAAAGTCAATGGACGATTATTCGGCAAATCTAATCCGACACCTGCAATCTCAAAACGTTGATGTGAACCATATTAAGACTCTAAAATTATACTGGCCTGCCAGGGGCAAGAAGTATATGTGGGCCAAAGATGATCGCGGAAAGGAATACAAAATTTATATACCCACAGGGTGACTTATTCAGGACTTCGTCAAAGTCTAATGATGAATGTAGAATGAGGAATGATGAAAAAGAAAAGTGATTAAATCTAAAGGTTTCCAGATGGTTTTATCTTCATCATTCAACACTCATCATTCATCATTGAGCTTAACGATAACTTAAAAAATGGCATATATAAAGGGTGCTAGAGCTGAACCTTCGGTAAGGATAAGCAGGACACCCAGCAGCAGCAGGACCACCACAATCGGTACCAACCACCACTTTTTTCGTACCTTCATAAAATCCCAGAACTCTTTTATAATTGACATTTTAGACATCTTCATACTCCTGCATATAAATATAAGGGAACGAGCGAGCAAACCACCTTGTTCCCTCTTGATTTATAACCACGCGTTGGACCTTAAAATTGAATTTCATAGTTTTCAATGCCTTCTTCTTTGTCGGCTTTAACAGCGCTCTCAATCCAATAACTGGCCTCTTTCCGGGAAAATTTCATATCCAGGAATCTCTTTCCGAACAATTTTAAAATCAACCCGATAGGGGTAATTACCAGGTAGAACAGGATACTGAGAATCACCCGTGTCATCACCCACCCCAGTACAAAAGCAATGTATAAAAACAGGATAAATACGGGTTTTATTACAATGGGAACAGTCAACGCCGCCAGTATAAAAAAAAGACCGGCACCATAAAAATAAATGTAGATACTTTTCTTCTTTAAGAGTAAGATCGTAGCAATGATAGCAAGAATAATGCCCAGGGCAATTCCGAATTTCTTCCATTCGCTTTTTATATTAAATTTCGACTTGTCCATCCGGGTCACTCTCTCCTAATCCAGTTCAAATGCTTCGCGCCAATCGATATCATCATGAAATTTCGGCTGATTCTTTTTGTCCAGCAGGTAATTGCCCAGCACCAGGTAATCCATTTCCGTTCTCATAAAACACTTGTAAGCATCCAGCGGGGTGCAGACAATTGGCTCCCCCCGCACATTAAAGGAGGTATTAACAATCACCGGGCACCCGGTCATTTGTCGGAACCGGTCGATCATGTGCCAGTACCTGGGGTTGGTCTCTTTATGCGCTGTTTGAATGCGAGCAGAATAATCCACATGGGTAACAGCCGTAATAGAAGAGCGCACCACGTTCAGTTTATCGATGCCGAACAATTGCTTTTCTTCCCCAGTCATCTCCCGCTGGAGTTCTTTTTTTACGTCCGCCACCAACAGCATATAAGGACTCTGCCGGTCGATTTCAAAATAGTTGGAAACCTCTTCGTTAAGTACCGAGGGTGCAAAGGGCCGGAAAGATTCCCTGTATTTGATTTTCAGGTTCATTTTTTTCTGCATGGCGGGTGAGCGAGCATCACCGATGATGCTGCGAGAACCCAATGCCCGCGGTCCGAACTCCATCCGCCCATGGAACCACCCAATCACCTGCTCCTCTGATAACAACAGGGAGATGATGTCCAACAGCTCTTCATCCGGATGATGGGTATAAGGAATATGGTTTTGTTCCAGGAACTCCAGGATATTTTTACCATTAAACTCCGGTCCCAGGTAGGAGCCCTTCTGGGAGTCGGTTTTTCCATCGGTTTTTCGCTCATTGTCCAGGTAATCGTACCATACAGCCAGGGCTGCACCCAGTGCACCACCGGCATCTCCGGCTGCTGGTTGAATCCATATATCATCAAAAAGGTTCTCCCGCAGGATTTTCCCATTGGCCACACAATTGAGCGCCACACCTCCTGCCAGGCAAAGGTGGCTGGCGCCAGTGACTTCTTTCGCGTGCCTTGCCATTCGAAGCATCGCCATCTCCGTGACATCCTGAACTGAACGGGCCAGGTCCATATCCTTCTGCGTTAACAGGGTTTCTTTCTGCCGGGGAGGGCCCCCGAATAATTTATTAAACCTCCGGCTGGTCATGGTTAGACCGGCAGCATAATTAAAATATTTCATATTTAATTTAAACGAGCCGTCTTCCTTCAAATCGATCAGGTGGTCCAGTATCGTCTGCACGTATTTGGGCTCGCCGTAAGGGGCCAGTCCCATTACCTTATATTCACCGGAATTGACTTTAAAACCCGTATAATAGGTAAAGGCTGAATAGAGCATTCCCAGGGAATGTGGGAAATGGATTTCTTTTAATAGTTTTACCTTGTTTCCATTGCCATACCCCACGCTGGTGGTGGTCCATTCCCCCACACCATCTGCAGTAATCACGGCTGCTTCATCAAAGGGAGAAGGATAGAAAGCGGCTGCCGCATGCGATAAATGGTGCTGGGGAAAGAGTATCTTACCCTCATATCCTTCCAGGTGTTCCTGGATAAGATTTTTCATCCAGAGCTTCTGTTTGACCCATAAGGGCATGGCTTTAATAAAGGATTGAATCCCAACAGGCGCATACTGCAAATAGGTTTCCAGGATACGCTCAAATTTCAAAAAGGGTTTATCATAGAACACCGCATAATCCAGGTCGCCTGGTTTTATTTTGGCCTCCTCCAGGCAGTATCGGATGGCATTTTTTGGGAAATTGAAATCGTGCTTTTTGCGAGTAAATCGTTCTTCCTGGGCTGCGGCCAGTATCTCCCCGTCTCTTACCAGTGCTGCAGCACTGTCATGGTAAAAGGCGGAAATACCAAGTATATTCATATGGTTATCTCCTTAGAGGATCGTATTGAGCCCAGGGCGAGGAGGTGAGGAGTAGAGGGGTAGAGGGGTAGAGAGGTAAGCTTTTTTCTCCTTAATCTTAACTTTGGAATCTCTTTAATCTTGTTCATGCTGTTATCGCTTATTCCGTCTAATTTTTCGCTACTTTTTACTTAATTGCAGGAGGTATTGACCGTATTGACTATTTTTAAGTTTATCAGCCTGTTTCAACAACTGTTCTCTATTGATGAATCCCTTACCATAGGCAATCTCTTCAAGGCATGCAATTTTTAATCCCTGTCTTCGCTCGATGACTTCCACAAAACTCCCTGCCTCCAACAGCGATTCATAGGTTCCAGTATCCAACCAGGCATAGCCGCGCCCCAGGATCTCCAGCATCAATTTATTCCGTTCCAGGTAGGTCTTATTCACGTCTGTAATTTCCAATTCCCCGCGAGCAGAGGGCGTTATATTTTTTGCAATATCGACCACATCGTTATCATAGAAATAGAGCCCTGTCACTGCGTAATTGGATTTAGGGTGTTTGGGCTTTTCTTCCAGGGAGATCACATTCATATCCTTATCAAATTCAGCCACACCGTAGCGTTCGGGATTGTTTACATAGTAACCGAAAACAGTTGCTTTGTCTGTTCGCTGCACTGCTGACCGGAGTTTGTCCACCAACCCCTGACCATAAAATATATTATCCCCCAGAATCAAACAAACCGAATCGTCATTGATAAAATCTTCCCCAATGATAAACGCTTCTGCCAATCCATTGGGATTTTCCTGGATCGTATAATTCAAACGAATCCCAAACTGGCTGCCGTCGCCCAACAATTTTTTAAAGCCGTCACTGTCCTGGGGAGTGGTAATAATTAAAATATCACGGATATTGGCCAGCATCAGAACCGACAGAGGATAGTATATCATGGGTTTGTCATATACCGGCAGCAGTTGCTTGGAAACGGGTATGGTTATAGGAAATAAACGCGTTCCACTTCCCCCTGCCAGGATAATTCCTTTCATTTTAACTCCTTTCTATTCGTTTTCATTTTTTATAAATCCTTTATCGGCTTGTACGTTATACGTTATACAGTATACGGTATACGGTTTACAATACAATATATAGTATATCGCTCAGGCAATAGAGTCTGTAGATATGTGCCTTCGCAAAGTCTTTATTATTCCAGAAATAGGAAGTTTTGTCAAGAAAAGGAAAATTTGATTTTTTTTGCAACCAAAATCGGTCTCACCCTGTCTAAATGAATAGAAAGGAGAAAAAAGATGAATTTGATGACAGTTAAAAACAAAACAGAATTGATAAAAGAAAATGAAAACAAATCCTATGATAATACGACCTTTTACTTTCTAACCTTGCTCCTGGTAATGATGGTTACCTTTACTCTTTTCAATTCGGAAATTTTAAAATTCATCTTTTTAGAAATCTGTTAATCCTGCGGCGGGGCCAATACGATTAAATTAAGATTTTTCATTGACAATTATTTTTCCTCTATCTGGTTCTTAATGAATGGGGTGGTCAATGGACAATGGTCAATTGTCAATTATTAATTATTAAATATTGATTGTCACCGCGGATTTTTGCTTATTTTAATAGCTAGAGCCTATCCGAAACGGTGGAGGATCAGGCGGAACAGGCGATGCCAGTTCCCTACACTGCCAATATCACTGCGTCTTAATCTAAAATAAATAACTTTTTATTAAAATATTTTTTCCCCTGTGTAAACCTTTTTATATCCCCAGTCGTTATGTAATATGAAACGGAAATTAGTTTTAAATTTTTAGAAATTCCAATAAAGGAGTTAAAAGATGATAAAAAAGATTGTTTTAATAATTTTTATGTTGATAGCTATTCTTTTCTTAACCGGGTGTATGAACCTGCTGATTGAAACAGATGTGGATTACCCGGCTGGTCTTTTTAAAGAGACCAAGAAAAAAATTGAGGCCATCCACGCGAAAGATCCTCATCGAAAAGGAAGCGTTTCCAAATTGAATTTCCTGGTTTATGATGGTGACGACCGGGAGTTGGTCCGATTTTCCATCAAAAAAGGTCTGGCAGAAATGGCTTTAAAAAATGGTGATATTACCGATGATGACGAGATCAAAAAATATTCCCAAAAATACGCCAACCTGACCCTTAAAAATATTAAAAATCTCGACCGACTTGGCCCCGGCTTATTAATAGAGATAGAGGTGGCTGAAGAAAACACCCATGTGTTGATCTGGTTGGACTGAATATTATGGAGTAGTGGCGTGATGAAATATTGGAATAAAACAATACTCCAATACTCCTGTAGCTAAAAATGGAAGAACCAATGGAGCGAACCAATGCCAATATCCAGAAAGAGAATGAACTTATCCGTCTGGTCCAGCAAGGGAACCACCAGGCCTTTACGGAACTTATCACCCTTTACCAGCAAAAGGTTTTCAAACTGGCCTTTGGATTCTTCCAGGATAGGGATGATGCCATGGAAATCGTTCAGGAAACATTTCTAAGAGTCTATGAAAAGATAGACCGATTTAAACGAAGTAATAAGCAAACCGCTTTTCAAAATTGGGTCTATCGCATTGCTTATAATTTATGTATTGATTACTATCGTAAATTCAAAAAGCAAAAGACCGATGAAAAGGAATTGTATGAATTTTATGAAAGCCAGGAACGTGAAACCACCAATCCCGAAGACCAGATCGACCGGGTGCATTTTAGGCACACTGTCAAAAAATGCATGATGCAGCTTTCAAAACGTCAGCAAATGGTTTTTTTGCTCAAACATTACAGCAACCTGAAGCACCAGGAAATTTCCAGCATCTTAAATTTATCGGTGGGCACTATCAAATCGCTCTACCACCGGGCCATGAAAAACCTGGAAAAACAGTTGTACCGTTTTGAGGTGACAAAATGAAGGAATCTAAATATAAATGCAAAGAGATCAAAAAAATAATGATGGATTATTTGTCCGAAGAGCTTGCCGACAGCGATCCGCTGTCAAGGGAAAGCATTGCCATTATGGAAAATCATTTAAAGACCTGTTCCCGATGTCAGCGAGAATACCAGGTGCTGCAAAGCATCTACCAGGAAACCAATCAAATCGATGACGAGGCCAATGCAGTAATGACCACTATTGATTGGGAAGAAAATGCCCGTGTCATTACTCAAAGTATCCCTTTTAAATTTAAAAAGCCGCGTCAGACCTGGGATTTTTCCTTCCAGCTATTAAATTGGAAACTGATGGTGCCCACACTGGCAGGTGTCTTTATCCTGGGTCTCTGGTTGGGGTATCTCTTATTCTATACTCCCTCCCAGGTCTCTTTATCCCGGGAGCCAGCCTCAAAAACGGATACTGCCCTTGCCAGGTTGGAGACCACATTGGCCAAAAAAGAAGTGCAGGGTTATTTCCAACAGACCCAATTGCTGTTAACCGATTTGATGCAACAATGTGAGGAGGACGGCACTGCTTCCTGGGCAACACAGGTAAATCGCCAGCGGGCAAGAACCCTGTTGAATAAAAACCGGTATTTTAACCAGGATCTTTCCAATCCACAACTGTTAAGTACCCGGCGGCTGCTGAAAAAAATCGAATGGCTGCTCTATGAAATGTTAACAATGGATGAAGAGGCCTCTTGTGATCAACTGCGCCGCCTCCAGGATTATATCCAGGAGGAGCGACTGCTGCTTAAATTGCGCCTGGTGGGCAAAGATTTATCTTACAGCGAGGTTTAAAATGAAAAGAAAATATATATTAATATTAACATTAACCGTTTGTTTAATGATCGTCTTGCTGCCTGGTCTGGTGGGAGCACAAACCGAACAGGGCGATAAAGATAAAAAATTACTGGAAAAAGCCAAATTGGAACTCTTTGACAGGAATTGGGATGCCGCATTGAAAAAACTTGATCAATTAATAGAAACGTTCCCCAACAGTACCCATTATCCCCTGGCCTTGTTTTATAAAGGAAGATGCCTGGAAGAGCAGAAAAAGTCAAAGCAAGCCCTGGCAGTCTATACTGAATATTTGAAAATATCCAGTAACAAAAGCCTTAGTGAAGAGGCCACCATTGCCATCATCGCCCTGAATTACCGTCTCTATAAAAACGGTGAAAAACAGTATTTGAAGCGAATCACAGAGTTTCTCAAGAGCAAAGAACGGACCGTGCGCTATTTTGCTGCCTTTAAACTCAGCCATGCCGAAGACAAAAAATTGGCAGAATCAGCTGTACCTGTACTTAAAAAAATAGTGGCAACCGAAAGTGATGAAGAGCTGGTGGACAGGGCAAAATTGGCATTGATGCGGATCAATCCCACCTATTTAAGGGAGCTCTCTAAGACCCGGAGCATTGAGAAACGGTCATTGAACATTCGTATCTATCACAAAAAATTAAAAAAGGAAACTTTATCTATTAATATTCCATATGCGCTGGCAAAACTGGCTTTGGAAGCCATTCCTGATGAAGAAAAAAAATTACTGGAAAAAAAGGGATACAATCTGGACCGGCTTTTGGACACTCTGTCAGACGTACCGGAAATTATCCGGATCGAAGGAGATGAAGTTATCTTTAAGATATGGGTTGAATAAAAAATGAAAAAAGAAGGGCCCACAGAACACACAGAAAACACGGAAAAAAGATACAAAGATAAAAAAACTTCTGTGTCTCTCGTGCTTCGTAGCGGAGCCACTCCGCAGAGTAGCATTCTGTGTGTTCTGTGGGCTCTTTATTCAATCATATAGGAGGATAAAATGAAAAAAAATTTAGTATTGGTCATCTTTATTATGGCAACCTTTATGGTGGCCAGTCTCCCTGTATTGGGAAGTGCTGCTGATTCCGATGATTACAAAGTGATTAAAAATGCAGTCAAAGGCAAAAAAGGGAGTGAAATTAATTGGTTTAAACTTTCAGTTTATGACAAAAAGGCAAAGAAAAACAAAGTCAAAATTACGGTTCCCTTTGCCCTGGTAGAAATGTTATCCGAATGTAAAGAGGATAAGTTGAAAATTAAAGACGAATGTGATATCGATCTAAAAAAGATCATGGAGATATTGAAAAAGAATGGCCCCATGACACTGGTGGAAGTTGAGGAGGATGACTGCCTGGTAAAAATCTGGTTCGAGTAGGATTTAGTAGGTAGAAAGTAATTAAAGTGCCTAAAGTAGGAAGTGCCTAAAGTGCCTAAAGTTTTGGTGCGCCGAAGGCGCGTTACCTTTTTAGAGCTAAAAGGTATATGGAGCGCAGCGACACCTTAACTTTAGGCACTTTAGCTCACTTTAGGCAATTTAGGCACTTTTAGTTCCGACTTGTCTTTTAATCGATGTATTTTAAAAACATGTCCCTGGTTTTTTGGATCAGGTCTGTGATGTTTTCCTTTGAATATCCGCTGGTGGCAATGGGTTTTTCAAAAACCACTTCCACTTTCCCGGGTCGCATGATCCAGCTTCCTTTTCTTTTAAAATTAAAACTTCCCTTTTGAATAATGGGAAGAATATCGAGGCCTGCTTCCAGGGCCAGTAAAAATCCGCCTTTTTTAAAGTTTCCCAGTTTCCCAGTCATTGTACGAGTGCCTTCGGGCAGGACCACAACAGAGAATTCTTTTTTATTACGTATCAATTCGGCTGCTTTTTTAAGTGTTTCCATTGCTTTTCGTCCGCTTTTGCGGTTGATAGGAAACTGCCCGATGCGTCGGATAACCCGCCCGTACAAAGGCCATTTGAAATGACTTTCTTCCTCAATGCCCCGTACTTTCCCCGGGTATTTTGCATAGAACACAAACGGGTCCATCATATTGACATGATTCATCATAATGATATATTGTTTTTGCAGATCGATATTTTCAACGCCTGATACTTTCAGCCGGATACCAACGCAAAATAGAATACAGCGGCAGAGAATTTTAATTGCCTTTTCAAATAAGTTGCCGGTGTGAAAAATGCCGATAATGAGCAGCATCAAAGACCAGAACAAAAAGGCCAGCAAACCAAAAAACCAGGCAATGATCGAGAGGGCATATTCTTTCATTTTTTTCATATTCGTGAGTATTCTTTTATATCATAGTATAGAATAACTTTCAAATGGCTGCTTGATCATAGCTAAAAAATGACTTCCCCTCTTGACAAAAATAGCTTTTAAGATAGTATAAATAGATGGGAAACGCATTTCTTTTAAAGGTGATTACTTCGTTTATCGTAGCTGGCATCTGGATAGGAGGTGCCACATTACTGGCAGAAAGACTGGGTAGTAAAAAAGGGGGATTAATATCCAACCTCCCGGCTACTATATTAGTCGCATTGGTTTTTGTAGCACTTGTCCACAGCCCCACATTTGCGGCTCAAGCGACTGATGCGGTTCCCATCGGTATGTTAATAGACACCCTCTTTTTATTGGTTTTTATCCTCTTGTTAAAATATGGGTTAAAAAAAACCGTTTTACTGTCGCTTTCTACCTGGTTTGTCCTGGCATTCCTGGCAAATAAGATTCATCTATCAAACATCGTGCTCAACATCATCCTCTATTTAATCGTAGCTGTCTGCGCTTTTCTACTACTGGAATATGGTGTCAAGATACCGGCAAAAGGGAAAAATTGGAAAAAATATTCCCCAGCATCTCTTTTAATACGAGCTTTATTTGCTGGTAGTGTGGTAGCAGGCACTATTATTATTTCCACATTTGCAGGTACTTATTGGGTCGGACTTTTTTCTACCTTTCCAGCAGTCATGTTGTCAACCATGGTGATTCTTACTGTTAACCAGGGCATTAATTTTGCTCGTGCCACTGGCAAAATAATGATCTTGTCATCTACCAATATTATTGTATATGCCTTTGGGGTTTCCTTCACTTATCCAAAGCTGGGTGTTTTCCCTGGAACCATTGTGTCATTTGGGCTTGCTTTTCTCTGGGTCTTATTATTACATCCTTTGATTAAAAGACTTTCGAACTGATTGTCTATCTTCCTACACAGCCCTTGAAAACATAACGTTTTTTTATTACAATAATGCGTTGTTAAAATGGAGAAAGAACCTATATATTTTATGGAAAAAGCCTTTGAGCAGGCAGAGTTAGCGTTTAAAGAGGAAGAGGTGCCAGTGGGTGCTGTAGTGGTGCTGAATAACGAAATTATTGGCAGGGGTTATAATTCTGTTATAAAGAATTCTGATCCCACTGCCCATGCGGAGATCATTGCTATAAGGCAAGCAGGAAAATTGGCAAAAAATTATCGCATATTGGATACAGATATTTATGTTACTCTTGAACCTTGCCTTATGTGCTATACAGCAATGGTCAATGCCCGGGTAAAGAATCTTTATTTTGGGGCTTTTGATTCTAAGAGCGGTATTTTTTCTACTGGAAAATTTGATTTAATAAAAAATATTTTTAATCACACAATTGAAGTAAAATCTGGTATAATAGGGGATAAGTCTGCACAATTGTTACAGGAGTTCTTCAAAGTGCGGAGGGGTGCCGGAGCGGTTGAACGGGACGGTCTCGAAAATCGTTGATCTGGCAACGGGTCCGTGGGTTCGAATCCCACCCCCTCCGCCATTTCAAGAACAAAAAAAATTAATTTAAACTTGACAAAATGTAACTCTTAAAAGAACTTGGGAAAGGTATGTCTCCTAAACAGTTAGATACGGTTTTAATAATCAATTGCCAATTGTTAATTGATAATTTAGAACTTATGAGGGATAGATTATCGGTTGTGGGCGCCGCCCACTTTTGATAAAATAGAGTTATGAAAATTACAATAAATGTCATCTCTGCTGTTGTAATTTTTTCTTTGCTGTTTTTTGTTCCTGACAGCAGCATTTCCAAAGAAAAAACGGAAAAAACACCTCTGGTTAATGAATTCGGTAAGAGAACCGGAACCATTGAGGTGAAACGATTTTTTAAGGAAACGTCATTGGATAACACCGTTATTCTAATGAATCCTGAAGCGGTGCTGCGGCAGGTTGAGGAAGTGCTGAATTATTTTCAAAAATATAAAAAAAAAGACCCAATGGCTGTTTATGCCGGGATATTTTCTCAATTGGGTATTACCCTATCAGATGTGGAGTCCACTCTGCGCTATCTCAAAGATATTATAGAGGAAGATATAAAGCGAGGCACGAAAGTCAGACTGCAAGACCCGCGGTTTTTGCGAAAAAATTTTCGCATTTTCCAATGGTTCCCCTACAACCGGAATCATCCTGGAGAGGCAGAAATCAGGATTACAAAATACGCAATTTTTACGATAAAAGGAAGCTATAGAAAAAATTCGGTTTGTACGTACGCCCTCTACGGTTTACCATTGGATGAAACAGGAATGTCACTGGAAGAGGCAGAAAAACAAAAACACCGCCTGTGTCGTTTTAAATATACAAAACAGCAAGTACTGGCAGGGGCATACGATAATGGAGGTGCCCCGCCCCTGGTCTGGGTAACCCGGCAGGGGCTGGAGGAAGCCCTGATGGGGGGTTCTATTTGTGTGGAGTTGTCAGGAGGAAAAAAAAGATACTTTAATGTGGATCGAAACAATGGCATCTCCTACAATCCGGCAATTAAAAATCCAAGGGACCAGGCACGGTATTGGTATTTTGGCCAGGTACCACAACCCCAGGGCTATGGCATGGATATTCTATCCCAGATAGCCATCTTTCCCACTGCTGCTTTTGCCGGTGATATCTATAACCTGGGTCTTGGCAAATTGATGGGGATTTCTTATAAAAATCCAGGGGACAATAGACAAAACATGCGATTGGGAATCCTGGCAGATACTGGCGGCGCGTTTACCCCTAATCTTTTTCAATTGGATTATTATGCCGGCGTCTTCTCCTCACGCCATAAATTTAAACGAAAAGTAAGAACACTGCCCGATTTCGCCAGAGTATATATCCTGATAAAAAAACGCCCAAATGATAGAATGGTAGAATATTAAGGAGAATAATCATTTTTTTGGAATATCGAATAACGAATACTGAATGACGAATATCGAAGAAAGTACTTCCCTTCTACATTCGATATTCGATATTCATTATTCTTCATTCTCCTTGGCTCTTCCTTAACTTATATCTGTTTATTTCTCTATCGTATATATCGGTCTGATATCGGTGGGCACATGGGTGACCTTATCCAATGCCTGCTGCAATTGGGGAGTAATCTTCCGGTACGTTTCAATCATCTCTTTGGCTTTATCATAATCACCCAAGGCTTCTATCATCAACACATCGTGACTCAACTGCTTGATTGCGTCTTTGATTTTATCGTCATCAACACTGAATTGAGCCGTTGTTTCATTAAACTTAAAACCCCCTTTTTCCAAAATATAACTCATCTGGATCGCATTGGAACCGCCGTGGGCATCATCAATGCCAAAACGGACACTCCGAAAAATACCACCCAGGTATGTGGGGTAGAGATTCTTTTGCATATCCTTTGAAAACACCTCTTTGTCGATCATGTACTGCAGGTTGTAAATCCCCAGGATATCGGCTTTGGTCTCCTCGATAGTAGAATATAACTCTTTTAACTCCTTGTTAACCGTTGTTTTTTTGCCGTTCTTTTCAATATTCCCCGGGCCCAGTCCGTGAGATATCTCGTGCATTAAAATATGGTTGAAAAAGACCTCGAAGGAAGTGTTAGAAAAATCCGACTCTGCCAGTACTTCCTTAGCGATAGGCGTCCAGGTTTTTTCAAATTTTGCATTGCAGATATTCTTTAACATCACTTGTTTACTGCCGGTAGATTCCCTTACCCTCTCATCATTGGGTAGATTGAAAGCAATTGTTTGAATACACGCTTTTGTGTCGCCAGCAGTGAACACCTCATTGGCAATAGTAATCGGTGAACGTTTACCACGTTTAAAATTTTTGTGTTTATCTTCGATGGGTAGATTCTTTTCCATATCGTCACGATATTTGGAAAGAATTGCCAGTTTTTCACTCTCTTCCTTGTCCACCAGGGTGATAAAACATTCGAACGCTGCCTTGTACCCAAACAACTCATCCTCGTATACTTCGTAGGGACCAATGACTACCTCGATATTGTGGTCTTTTAGCAGCACCCAATCGATATCACTCTGGTAGTAATCATTGCTGGCAAATGCATCGGCCCGGGAATCCAAGTATTTTTTTAATGAGGGATTCTCGATCAATTGAGCCGCCTCTTTTAATAATTTACCCGCCGGTTCCAGCCATTCCTTATAGGCTTCGGAATAAGGAATAGCAACCAATTTGCCCTCTTTCCTGCGGATGAGAGTAAATTCCGATGTAAAGGTTTTTTCATCCCCGGGATTGGCTTTAATGTAGGCTTCAAATTCCTGCTTGGTCATATCGGCGGGATAATAATTGGCTCCAGCTGGTTTTTTTTCCTCTAAATTAATAAACGGTTTATCATTCTCCAAGCGGTCAAAAGGCCCGAACTGAACCCTAAAGTAATCCCTTAGTACCGCATAGTCCGGGTTCTCTTTTTTCATCAACTCCTTTTCCAGCACTTGGTTTTTGCTATACACCTGATTTAGAAATATCTGGTCCATATATTTGGCAGCCTTTACCATCAGGTCAAGAGCTTTTTTCTCATTCTCGTTTAACCCGGAAGAGTCAACCGTGATTTCCACAGGAGCCAGTTTTGCCATTTGGTGGTTTACGGTTTCGATCTTTTCATAATTTTTTATGACACCCACTTTTGCCTCTGCCACTTTGGTTTCCTCTTTAATCAAATTCACCTCCTCCTTCTCCTTTTTTCCACAGGATACCAGTAGAAAAGAAAAAATCAAAACAAAACTGATGAGTTTATTATTCATTGTTCCTCCTTTTAATTTTAAAATACTTTATTTTGTTTTCTATATTATAATTATATATTGAAAAAATATAGTAATCCATCAGTCAAATAATGTCAAGAGGATTTTTGATCTCTTATTGAGTACTTTTAAGAGCTTGTCATTGAGTACTTTAAGGTTTTTCATTATGTTCTTTAATGCTTGCCATTGGGGCTTTTAAGTATTTGTCATTGTGGTTTTTAAGCACTTGTCATTGAAAGGTTCACGGTTTCATTATTTTTTTTCATTGACAAGCTTTAAAAAGTCTCCCTGACGTGAGCGAAGCGAACAAATGACGCCGAAGGCAAATGACAAGCTCCAAAAAGTACTCAATGACGTGAGCGAAGCGAACCAATGACAATTTCTAAAAAGCTCTCCTCCCAACGAATTTTAAAGAAATGAAGGGTATAGAATAAAGGGTAGTGGCATTTTTTAATTTTAAAGGAGGCTACGTATTAAATAAAATCTGCCAATACCCTTTATCCCTTTACCCGGTGCCAGTTATCTTATTGCTTATTTCTTCCTAGACGATGACGATCTGGATGACGACGATCTTGAAGAAGACGATCTGGATGACGATGATTTTGAATAAGACCGTGATGAGCGTGATGACGACCTGGAAGAGGAGCTCCTATAGGAGCTCCTTGAGCTTTTGGAGTACGATCGTGAAGGACTTGAATAGGAATAACTTTTGGGCTTTGAATAGGATCTATATGATGAAGATGATTTGTAAGACGATTTGTATGACGGTCTTTTGTATGATTTATACGACGAGGAAGAATTATAAGAAGATTTATATGATGGTTTTTTATAAGATCTATAGGATTTGGATTCGTAGGATGGCGAATAGCTTTTCTTTTCTGATGAGGATTTTTGGTAGGATTTGTAGGTGGATGAGGACTTGTAGGGAGATGAAGAAGATGAGGAATAACGATTACTACTACTTCTGTAGGAAGAGGAACTGCTTCTGGATGAGAAATACGACGGTTCCCTTTTCTTCTCCTTTTTACTACTACTTTTACTTTTAAAACCTTTTGACGACGTGGAGCTTCTGGAAGAGGATTTGGATTTAGACGATGATTTGGATTTAGATTTAGAAACTGCTTTAGAAGTAGATTTGGCTGATGACGATGATGGTTTGGCAGTGGATTTGGATTTGTATTTATAAGTGGAACGTGTAAAGGGGTCTTGCTCCGTTACTCTTGCAAAATCCTTTGCCGTGACCTTTCTAACCGTTTTTGAATATTTAAAGGCCTTTTTTCCCGGCGTCTTGCTTCCTGTTTCTGGGTATTTATACACCGCTTCTTTTTTTAGATTTGATACTCCGGTGGTGGACTTCTCCATTTTATATTTGTTGGAACTGAGAAAACCACTTTTTTTATATGCCACTGGCATGCCCCTGGCATTAATGACCTTTACCTTCTCCAGGCGTGGTTGAATTTTGGGGGCAGCTCCTCTAGCCACGATTGTTTTGTTTGTCAGACGGTTTTTATTCAAGGCCACTTTGTTAATGTGTGCTGCTCCCAGTTGATTCTTTTTTATAACAATGGCACCCCTGGAATGGATGGGAATTCCATTTCTATAGTTATAATTTCTCATCCACCGTTTATTAAGGACAATAACAGGCCTGTTCCAGCGACTCATCGGACACCATCCGTAATAATAGTCATCCCAGAACCAATAGACCCATGCAGGCGACCAGCGATACCCGGGCCACCAGTGCCAACCATAGAAAGAATCCCAATGCCACCGGCCATAATGATGGGTAAAGTAACCCCATGGATCATAGGAACACCAGAAATATCCATAATAAGGCGTCCAGAGCCACCGACCATTGTAATAGGGATACCAATCGATTCCCACATTGTAGGGAATCCAGATATATTCCCTGTAGGTGGTATGGTAAATCCATCTTCCGGAGCGGGATAACTCATATTCATAATCTTCATATCCTCTATCCAGGTAGCGTGATGTACTGTAACGGGCATATCCCACTGCGTTGTTTCGCTCCCTGTTCCATCGATCAAAATCATCTGTCCCGGATTCATAAAAATAAAAAGGTCTTTCTCTGACATCTCCGCTAGCCATGACTATTTTCTGATTTTCTCTTACATTCCGGCTGTAATGCTCCCCTGCAACTTCCGCAATACCTTCATAAATATAAACCTCGGTCTGCCCTCCTTCACTGACATTGATCCTGTATACTCCTTTATCCAGAAGGAATATACCACAGTCAGGAGTCTGGATCTCTATATCTCTCTCATGGTCGAGATTCTCAACATCCAGAAAAATACCACCCTTTCTAACCATGAGGGCCACATTGGTTTTTCGCAATTCAGGTATTCGATCGAATTCCACTTCAGTATCATAATCCAGTCGTAAATAATTCAATCGGCCCAGGTAGACTTCAACCCGACCTTCGGTGGTGCCGACCCTATCCTTTTCAAAAATAGGAAGATTAACTGTAGCTTCCTCAAATCCCTCATCATAGCTTCGCTGAACAAAGGCTTCTCCCTGGGTGTATTTGAAACGGAGAACTTTTGCATTATCGTAATATTTAGCCTGAAATTCTTCCTGGTCTGGGTAATCTGAAAAAGCAAATGTATTTAATAATAACACACTTAAAATGATCAAAAATAGTTTTCGCATTTTTTACCTCCTCACATAGATAAGCAATTCTTATGCCAGCCAAAATGCCGAAAACCGTCCCATTTTTGTGACAGTTCCACTTCTTTTATGTCATATAGGGGATACACTTAAGAGATTTTTTAAACTGGGAAAGCTTTTTAATTATTGTCATTTGGCTTCGACGTCATTGGTTCGCTCCGCTCACGCCAGGGAGACTTTCCGGGACCTGTCAATGAAAAAATAAATAAAAATTAGGTGAAAAATTTCAAAGATTTTGGCTTGTTAGAAAGAATTAATTATGATATAATTGCCCATTGTAAAGAAATCAGGAGAGAAAATGTTTAAAAAAACGAGTACAATACTTTTGATTGTAATAGTCGCTTTTTTGAGTGCATGCCAATCTGCCAAAGAAAACAAGAACCTTCAAAGTTTTTCAGAAGAGTATACTTTTATTAAGAATAAATACAACGAAAAGGCAAAAAATATAACCACCAGGGAACAGTATATAGCATTTCAAAGGGAAAAAACCAGCAAATTAGAAGAACTGTTGAAAAAATACGATAAAGCGGTTTCTTCTGACGAGGCGGAACTTCTGAAAAGCAAACTACTGGTTGAAATCTCCCAGTTTAAACAGGCTGAAGAAAAGATCGATTATCTAATCAATAAAGAATCGAATGTAATAAATGAAGCCAAACTGGTAAAAGTTCAGAGTCTGATCTACCAGCAAAATTCAGATGAAGCACTTAAAATCCTTAAATCTATCGAGAAAAAAATAGAGCCCGGGTTGGAGCTTTTGAGCGTCTATTTATATTTCGCACTTTATTCCCAGGACAATAAAGTAACAGAAGAATACGCCAATAAATTTTTAAATTCCACAGAAATTCCCCGTGAACTCAGTCAATATAAAGCAAATGTATACCGGAACCTATCTGCCATAGCTATGAATAAAAACGATCTGGCTAAAGCCAGAAAGATGTTGGAAAAGGGAATCTTAACAGCCGAAGATCGCGGCATGAAATTATCATTGGAAGCTGAATTAGAGCAGCTTCAATTGATCGGAAAGACAGCCCCATCCATTTCTGCTGAAACCTGGATTAACTCCTTTCCCCTTGCACTGGAACGATTAAAAGGTAAAGTAGTCGTGATCGATTTCTGGGCCACCTGGTGCAATCCCTGCCGCATGGTAATCCCCTGGTTGATTGAGCAGCATAATAAACACAAAGATAAAGGATTGGTTATTATCGGCCTCACAAAATTGTATGGAGACTTCAGTGACGATACCGGTAATAAAGGAAGAGTGAGTAAAACCAAAGAGATCCAATTGTTAAAGTCCTTTGTTCAGCGGTACAAAATCCCCTACCCTGTAGCCATTGCCGTAGAAGGAATCAATTCTGAAAAATACAAAGTAAGAGTTATTCCTACGATGGTATTCATAAACCGAAAAGGAGAGGTGGATCATATTAAAGTGGGAGCTGGAAACGAAACCTTTATAGAAGATAAGATTAAAGAACTTTTGGAGGAAAAATAATGGAAAAAATAAAATCATCTGCTGATTTTGAAGATAAATTAAAGGCCAATGAATATGTCATAATAGATTTTAGTTCACCCGGATGCGCGCCCTGCAAAAAGGTGCCACCGCTGGTGGAAGAGATATTGGAAGAGATAAAGGACACCGACATTTCTGCCTATGAAGTAGACATAACGGCAAATATGGAAATCGCTCAAAAATTCTTTGTTATGGGAGTACCCACCATTATTATTTTTAAACAAGGTATAGAGATCAAACGGTTTAATTCCGTACCAAAGAAAGCAAAAATTATAAAAGCAATAATATAATCCCGGTTATCATAAAAGATTACTTTTAAAAGCTTGTCAGTGGGGCTTTTAAGGCTTGTCATTGGGGCTTTAAGTTTTGTCATTGTGGTTTTAAGTACTTGTCATTGTGTTCTTTAGGGCTTGTCAGTGTGGATTTTTAGAGCTTGTCATTGAGAGGTTTACGGATTTTTGTTTTTTTTCATTGACAAATCCTGGAAAGTCTCCATGACGTGAGCGAAGCGAACCAATGACGCCGAAGGCCAATGACAAGTACATGAAAGAGATTGTGTCCCTAAAAAAGGACATTTATCTCTTGTAGCGCCTGGCATTAAAATTGCTTGTGTTTACCAGGAGGAAAAAATGAAGAAAGTAGCATTGGTAATATTGTCACTATTAATCGTAGGATTTTCATCCCTAAACGGGCAGAGTCTTAATTTAAAAATTGGTGCTTTTTATCCTATTATGAAATCTGATTTATGGGATCTCAACCGGGAAAACCTTGCCTTTGGCGACGCAGACATGATTGGTGTTTATTGGGGTGCAGAATTTGAGATCTTTATGGGCCGCCAGTTTTCCCTTGCGCTTGAAGCCGGACATTATAAAAGAGATGTCTTTACCGTCTATAAAGATGTCGTATATGAAGACGGCACTCCCATTCACCAGGATTTTTCATTACGAATCACTACAATAGAAGCAGATTTCAAACTCTATCCCCTGGGGCATCGGAAATTGTTTAACCCTTACATTGGCTTTGGTATCGGACTTTACGCCTGGAAATATTATCAGGGCGGCGAATTTGTCGATTTTGAAGAAGAAATCGTATATGAAGGAGAAGCCTATACGAACACAATCACTCCTGGTTTTAACGCCAAATTGGGCTTTGTTTACCGTTACAGACGGTCGTTTGGAATTTCCTTCGAGGCCAGGTACATCTATTTAAAAGGCCAATTGTCCGAACTGTTTGAGGGCTTTGGAAAATTAGACCTCAGTAGTATTACCCTTAACATAGGTGTTCATCTCTTTTTAAGGTAAAAGAGATTCTATATAAATGCAGGAGATGGTCCAGGATTTGGGGTTGGTAATAGAGAATACAAACTCCAGATCCTGGCTCCTACTTTCACAAGGGGTGGGATGAACATTACCGTTAGCGTTCAAAATCGATCATTAACACTTGATTATTATCAATCTTATCAATTTATATAAATACCCTGTAAAAACGTGCAAAAATAACAAACTTTTCCGTTGTTCCCACTTTCCTCAGCCGATTGGGTGGCTCTTGGGTTGGGGGCGCCGCCCCCATTTTGAAAAAAAATGACTGTATCTATTGAATTATTCGCCACTTTCCTGTAAAATGTATGATGATTAACAATAACGAACGTCCAATCAGTTCATCGGTTATTTCCCTTAAGTGGCATATTAAGGTGCATCATGCACCAAATAATAAAAAAATATAAATTTCTAAGGAGGAGTCTTGGACTTATTTGAAAAGTGTTATAAATTTACAAGAGCGGATGAAGTTAAAGCAGCTGGTTTTTATCCATATTTCAGACCCATAGAAGAAAGTGAAGGTCCGGTGGTCCAAATCGAAGGTCGAAAAATTGTCATGGCCGGATCAAACAATTATCTCGGATTAACCGCACACCCAAAAGTGAAAGAAGCTGCAGTGAAAGCCGTAAAAAAATACGGTACCGGTTGTTCTGGTTCAAGATACCTGACTGGGACAATTGATTTACACATTGAATTAGAAGAAAAACTAGCGAAGTTTTTTAACAAGGAGGCAGTATTACTCTTCAGCACAGGATATCAAACAGCTCAGGGAATTATTCCTACATTAGTTCAGCGTCGAGAATATGTCATTTCTGATCGAGATAATCACGCCTGTATTGTTGCTGGTTACTTAATGGCTCGATCTATAATGGCACACATCGTGCGATACAGACACAATGATATGCAAGATCTTGAAAAGATGATCAAAAAAATCCCTATAGAAAGCAATAAACTTATTGTAAGTGACGGTGTTTTTAGTACTGGTGGTGAAATTGTCGACCTACCTAAACTTAATGAAATTGCAAAAAAGTATAAGGCTAGAATTTTAATTGATGATGCGCATGCAATTGGAGTCATTGGAAAAGGTGGTAGAGGAACCGCAAGTGAATTTGGTCTTGAAAACGAAGTTGATATCACCATGGGCACATTCAGTAAGACGTTTGCTTCGTTAGGTGGCTTTGTTGCAAGTGATGCCAAAGTAATCGATTATATTAAACATCATGCTCCTGCCCTTATATTTAGTGCCTCTCCTACCCCTTCGTCTGTAGCTGCTGCTATGGCAGCGCTAGAGATTCTTATAGAAGAGCCGTGGCGCCAAGAAAAATTAATAAGCAATGCCAATAAAGTAAGAACCGAATTAAAAGCCGCTGGGTTTAATGTGGTGGATGGTAGAACTGGTATTGTCCCTGTCATTGTAGGAGATGATCTTCTTGCTTTTAAAATGTGGCGTCTATTATATGACCATGGAGTATTCGTAAATGCGTTTATTGTACCCGGAGTTCCCGAAGGAAGACAAATGATGCGTACAAGCTATATGGCTACCCACGAGGATGAACAACTCGAGTTTGTCGTTGATGCCTTTAAAAAAAGCGGAAAAAAATTAGGATTGATCTAAACCCGGGAATAATATCTGTTTGACCCTTGCTTTTAAAGATGTTTTTAATTATAATAAATCGAGTGGCTCGTACTCGATTGTATGACGGAGGCATATATGCAGGAAGAAAAATGCTCGAACGAGGAGCAGCATCTGTGGGAAATGGTTAATGTACAACACGGATTTATCACAACCGAAAGATGTTTCCACTGCGACAAAGTAGTCACCTACTTTTCCTCTGAGGGTAAACCACCTCTGGAGGAATATCGTGATGGCGATCACTTTTGGAATATAATGGAAACCGCTCAATCCATCCATTTTGATCTCCAGTGTACCACATGTGGTACCCTGGTAGAACTCAATGAATTAATGGGGTTGATGATGTGTACGGGTTGTGATGAAAAATGCCAGGTAGACGCTTTGATGAAAAAACACGCACCAGAACGCACATGGGTTTATGTGGCGTTTGGATTCCTGCCTATCGATGAAACGCAGCAACTCCCCAAAGAAAAAATTGCAATTCTGGAAGAGTATTTTAATCAGCGGCGAAAATCCTCAACATCCAGTATAAAAATTGTCTCCCATGAAATGGTAAAAAATTACACCACCTGCTACGCGGAGGTGATCAGGGATCTGGATTTACTCTCCCTAACACCCCCGGAAAGCGAATGAATGGAGAACGTGGCATCAAAACTTCAGGAGGAAAACAATGAAACTTCAAGAAATTATGGAAAAGATTAATTTGAAAGCCTTAACCAACGTGGAAGAGAGAGATGTCGAGGGTGTTTTTATCTCCGATATGCTCTCGGATGTAATGACCAGTGCAAATCCCGGGGATCTATGGCTTACCGTTCAGACCCATTCAAACATTGTTTCAGCTACCAACCTGGTGGATCTGGCTGCTGTTGTCATTACCCAAGGGAAAGAAGTTCCTGAAGCAACAATTGACCTGGCGAATCGCTACCATGTGATTATCTTATCGACTTCCATGACCACCTTTGAACTGGCATCTAAATTGATTGAAATCGGATTAAAAGCACAATAAACGAACAAATCGATAAACTTACATTATGCAAGCAAATCGTAATCTCAATCTTGAAATTGAAAAAATAAAAGAATCACTTCAAGCAGAAGTCATTATTGGAAAAGATCTCTTAAAAACCAAAGTGACAGATATATATGCCTCTGACTTAATGAGTGATGTATTAGCATATGGGAAGTCAGGGTCTTGCCTTTTGACAGGGTTAAATACCGTCCAGGCAGCGATATCATCCTATATGGCTGAATTTAAAGCCATTATTTTTTTAAGAGGGAAAATACCTGGCCCGGATATCTGTAAATTTGCCGAAGAAAAAGGAATCGCTGTGCTTTCAACCAAGGCAGACATGTTCGAAGCTTGTATAAAAATTGCCAGAATGAATGGCCAATTGCTTCCCGCTGAAGACGTACCACTGCTAGTAAGAGAGGAAGAGATTATCAGCCGGCATGAATTTTGTGTTGAAGGAAGCGATTTTGCCAGTGCTGGCCTGGTTTCGACCCAGATTAAAACGATACTTAAAGAGATCGGTTATGATATGCAACTGATAAGGCGTATTGCTATTTCCGTTTATGAAGGTGAAATGAATGTGGTTATGCATGCCATCAGGGGAAAGGTCTCCCTGGCTGCTAGTGATAAGGAGATTACGGTCGTTATCGACGATAAAGGAAAAGGAATCCCTGATATCAAACGTGCCATGCAAAAGGGATTTTCAACAGCAACAGAGGAACAACGAGAGATGGGATTCGGAGCAGGGATGGGACTTCCCAATATCGATAAAAATACCGATGACCTCACGATTACATCCGAGGTTGGAAAAGGAACAAAAGTAGAGATGAAATTTTTTGTAAAAAGTGAAAACATAAAATGACTGTTCTAAATTATTATCATGCCCATCAAATTGTCCAGGAAAAATGTAGAGGCAGATTGAAATGTGTTCGTATATGTCCTACAAAGGCAATCAGGATACATGATAACAAAGTAACATTATTTGAAGATCTCTGCATCGAATGTGGGGAGTGTATTCATGCTTGTCCTGAAAATGTTTTTGTCCCCGTGAGTAATAACCTGGGAGATTTCAAATCCTTTAAGCTGCATATCGCTTTACCTTCAAATATTCTTTATATCCAGTTCGGAGCTGATATCCATCCGCTCGTCATCCACCAGGCTTTAAAAAACATTGGTTTTGATGAGATTGCGGATGTAGAGAAAATATGCGATGAAATGGGTTACGCCCTTTACCACCACCTGAAAATGCACCCAGAAGTTCGCCCCTTAATCAGCTCCTTTTGTCCTGCTATTATTCGTTTCATCCAGGTCAGTTACCCCAACCTGGTGAAATTTATCGAACCACTGGATGTTCCGAGAGAGATTGTGGCCAGGGAAGCCAAACGCCATTATTCAAAAAAACTTGGCTTGAAAGAAGAGGAAATAGGAGTGATTTATATCACCCCCTGCCCGGCAAAAATCGTTTCCATCAAGGAACCTGCTGAAAAAGAGCACTCATGGATTGACGGTGCGATTCCTATTAATGATATTTACAACCTTATTTTACCTGAAGTTATCAAAATTCAACAAAAGGCAACCAATAATATTAAAGAATACTTTCACTACGCGAGAGCCTGGGGAATTTTGGGCCACTTCTCACAGGATGTCGGTCCAGATAGGACCCTTTCTGTGGGAGGAATTGACCATGTTAAACTCATCCTTGATGATATTGAAAGCTCAAAACTTCATAATATCGATTTTGTGGAAGCACTTGCATGTTTACACGGATGCATCGGGGGTGTTTTTTGCGTCAAAGACCCCTATGTGGCCCGGCATAATTCTATCCTGATGCAAAAGAAGTATGGAGAACCAAGTGCTTTAGATAAAAAGAAAGTGGTTGAAAAGTACAAGAAGGGATATTACTTTTTTGAAAACCCAGTACCTCCTCGAACCACAAGATCCTCCCAAACGAACATTGCCGAATCCATCAAGCGGATGAAAAAAAAGGAACGTATTTTTTCTAAACTTCCAAAAAAGGACTGCAGCCTCTGCGGTGCACCAACCTGCGAAACCTTTGCGGAGGATTGTGCCAGAAATGAGGCAGACCTTACAGATTGTATCTTTTTCTCAAATAAAAAAGTATTATGATTTCAAGGTGAGAATCATGAAAGAAAAAACAGAAAGTATCCTCAAGAAGTATGATTACAATGGATCGAAGATCATCCAGGTATTAACGGACATTCAGAAGGAGCATAACTATTTACCCAGGGAGAACCTCGAATACATCAGCCGCCGGTTGAAAGTACCGTTGAGTAAAATTTACAGTATTGCGACATTTTATGCTGCCTTTAGCCTGAATCCCCGTGGTGAACACCTTATTACCGTATGTTCAGGGACTGCTTGCTTTGTGCGAGGCGTATCCGATGTTCTGAAGCGGATTGAAGACCGGCTGAAGATTAAAGCGGGATTTACCACGGAAGACAATATGTTCACACTGGAAACTGTAAATTGCCTGGGTGCCTGTGCCCTTGCTCCTATTGTGGTGGTTGACGGTGAATATCACGGTCAAACCACCATCCAAAAGGTTGACGCGATTTTAGATAAATACCAGGAAGAAACAGACGCTGAGACAGAAGAGACCTCTCACTAGAAGCGAGATTCAAACCATGCGATTGAAAGAAATAGTAAAATTCCTCAATTGTCAGCAGTGCAGTTGGGATGCGGCCGTCGACCCGGATAGGTATGGAGACATCGACATTGAATTTGTCCATGCATCAGACCTGATGAGTGACGTCCTGCGGTCTGCCAGACGAGGTGCCCTGCTTTTAACCGGTCAAACCAATAACCAGACCATCCGAACCGCCAAGATCGCCGGCATCAGTGCGATTATCTTTGTCCGGGGTAAAACCCCCGCTGCTTCGACTTTCGAACTGGCTCAGCAGTACCAAATTCCAATTCTAGCCAGTGAGTTATCCATGTTCGATGCCTGCGGGATTCTCTATGCCAATGGTATCAAAGGGGTTCCTTGTAAAAAGCCAACCGGAAATTCCGAATCTTAAACGTTAAACATGAAAAAGATGTCAGACAAAGTTATTTTCAAAGAGAGGTTTAAGATTAAAGGAGGCGATTTTATTAATGGCGGCGATGCCTCCATTCGCATCGGAGACATACTAAAGGAGGTAGGGATTGACCCTGATATTATTCTTCGTATTACCATTGCTGCTTATGAGGCAGAGATGAATGTCGTTATATATGCACATAGAGGAACAATGGATTTTTGTATTACTACCGATAAGGTCTTAATAAAAGTCGAAGATGAAGGATGCGGCATCGAAGATATCGAATTGGCCATGAAAGAAGGTTATTCCACTGCCAGCGAAGAGATAAGAGAGATGGGATTCGGTGCCGGGATGGGACTCCCCAATATCAAGGACAATGCCGATGTCTTTCATATAAGCTCCCAGATTGGCAAAGGTACCGAATTGGATATCCATGTCGATTTACCCGATAAAAAATGAAATGTAATAGGCAAAATGTAAAAAGAAAAAAGTAAAAATGACTGAAACAAGTAAATCTCATTCTGTCAAGATTGACGAAGAAAATTGTATCGGCTGCGTCATTTGTATGAAAGCATGCTCTACCAAAGCCATACGGGTCAAAAACAGAAAAGCTGTCATTAATTATACCAGGTGCATCGACTGCGGCGAGTGCCTACGCGTATGCCCGCATAACGCGGTGGTACCCATTCTTACCAAAACCTCTGATCTAAAAAAATTCAAATACAAAGTCGCAATTCCTTCCCCTGTCCTTCACTCCCAATTCGGTCAACACAAAATGCCCAATGAAATTCTTTCGGCTTTAAAAGATATCGGTTTCGACTATGTCTATGATCCGACAGTCATCTGTGAAATGACCAGCCTGGTGATTGAAGAGTACCTGGATGAAAATAATTTGAAAGAACCGATCATATCTTCTGCCTGTCCGGTGGTGGTCCGGTTAATCCAACGATTATTTCCCGGCTTGTGTAACCAGATCATCCCCATTGAACCGCCGCGGGAGATTGCCGCCAAGAATTTGCGGGAAGAAATCTCCAGAAAAGATAATATCCCCAAAGAAGATATCGGTATATTCCATATTACTCCCTGTGCCGCAAAAATGGTCTCTATCAATTACCCGGCTTCCCTGGAACGATCATATCTCGACGGCGCCATTTCCATCCGGGAAATCTATAATTCCATCATGATGAAACTAAAAAAATCCGAACCGATGTCACTGTTCCAGGTACAGAGTCGAATCAGCGGGATCGGGCTCGGTTGGGCTGTCCCCGGCGGTGAACTCCGAGGGGTAAGCCATCATTTCGCCTCAGTAGCAGGGGTCTATGATACCATTAAAATTCTGAAAGACGTCGAAGCCGGTAAGTTAAAAAACATTAAATACCTGCAATGTCGGATCTGTCCTGACGGCTGCCTGGGAGGTCCCCTTACCGTAGAAAACCGCTTTGTCGCGAAAAGTAATATTATCATGCTGGTCCGGATGTACCACGGCAAAAAAAGTGTGAACCCTAATACCATAAAAAATTTATACAAAGAAGGGTTCTTCTCGTTTGAGAACAAAGTAGAACCCAAACCCTTTCCTCCCCTGGATAAAGAGCGATCCCTGGCGCTAAAAAAACTGAAAGAAAAAGAAAAAATGATCAAACGTCTCCCGGGAATCGACTGCGGTGTCTGCGGCGCACCGGACTGTAAAACATTTGCCGATGATATTGCCCGGGGGCTAGCTAAATTGAACGATTGTCACTTTATCAACAAAAAAAGAAAAAGGAATATTAATCATGAAAAGAAAAAAAGTCACCCTGCTTGACATCAAAAAAGCATTTAATCTTAAAGTGGCATGTGGAGAAGAATACCTGAATAGAGAGATCGAAGCGGGCTATGCCAGCGATCTCTTGAGTGACGTGATGAACAATGCCAAAAAAGGGGATATCTGGGTCACCCGCCAGGTACACCCGAATATTGTGGCGGTGGGCGTATTGCGGATGCTGTCGGGTATCATCATTATCAATAACCTGGAACCCGAAGAGGAAACCGTAAAAAAGGCAATAACAAAGAACTTACCCATTTTGACCAGTGAACTTCCCGCTTTTGAACTGGTGGGCCGGTTGTATGAGCTTGGTATACATGGACTGCATGAGTAAGGAATAATGAAAGATGTTAAAACGCTTTTACGGAGATTTACATATTCATACCTGTTTATCTCCCTGTGCCGATTTGACCATGTCACCCAAACGGGTAGTGGAGAAAGCAGTGAAAGAGAATCTTGACATGATCGCAATTTGCGATCACAATTCGGCAGAGAATGTTGGGGCAGCCATGGCAGCAGCCGCCAATAAGAAAATAACTGTATTGCCCGGCATGGAAGTAACCACTGTTGAAGAAGTTCATATTATTGCCCTGTTTGATGAGCTCCACCAGGTTTTGGACTTGCAGCAAATCGTCTACGAGCATCTTCCCCCTGAGGAAAACATAGAAGACATTTTCGGTGAACAGATCGTTGCCAATGAATTCGATGATGTAGAAGGTTATAACCACCGGTTATTGATGACTGCCACGCAATTGACATTAGAAAAATGGGTGGATAAAATACACACGCTTTCGGGCCTGGTCATTGCCGCTCATATTGATCGTGAGACGTATAATAGTATTATTGGGCAACTGGGTTTTATCCCCCCTGATCTTAAACTGGATGCCCTGGAAATATCATCCCATACGAGCCGCTCACACGCCCTGGAACGATACCCGGAAATCGAAAAATTCCCCTTAATAACTTCCTCAGATGCACACTATTTACAAGATATTGGAAAAGCCGCCTCGTCTTTTTTACTGGGCGCTCCCAGAGTCGATGAAATTCGCAAAGCATTTAAAAAACAAGACGGAAGACATTTGCTAATAGAACAACGAACAAAGGAGGCGTGAATTGCAAGATATTTCTTTCCATATCCTGGATATCGGTGAAAATTCCTTCGCAGCCGGAGCAACACAAATTAAAATAAAAATAAATGAAGATATCAAAGGTAACAAACTGATCCTGGAAATAGAAGATAACGGTAAAGGCCTGGATAAAGAAACGCAGCAAAAAGTACTTGACCCCTTTTATACCACAAAGAAAAGTGGGGAAGTCGGTCTGGGTATTCCCATGTTGGCACACTCGGCAAAGGAAGCCGAAGGGAATTTAAAAATTGAGTCTCAAATAGGAAAAGGGACCACCATAACCGCCCGATTTGTCTATAATCATATTGATCGCAAACCTCTTGGTAATCTAGCAGACACCATTATTGCCTTGATTACCGGCAAAGGGAGGGACATCGATATTGTCTATGAGCACTACAAAAATGGAGATGGGTTTTTATTGGATACCCGGGAAATAAAGGAAGAATTACAAGATGTACCCATCGATAATCCTGAAGTTTTAAATTTCTTGAGAGAAACCATTATGAATGGATTAAAAGATTTAGTAAAGGAATGAAATTAGAATGAAAAAAATAGCCACCAAAGCACCAAGGCACAAAAAAACACAAAAAGGCAATTTTTTTTATAATAAAATCTCTTGGTGTACCTTTGTGTCTTCGTGTCTTGGTGGCAAAAAGAAGGAAGGCATATAAAATGAGGAAACTAAAAATTGGCGATTTAGAAAAAATCAGTGAAAAGGTAAGAAAAACCTCGAGTTTAAGACAGGGTAAAGCAAGGGCCAAAGTGACCATTCACATGGGCACCTGCGGGATAGCAGCCGGTGCACGCAAAGTCCTCACGGCATTAATGGAGGCTACAGAGAAGGCAAAATTAAAGGATATCATCGTAACCACCTCCGGCTGCGCCGGTCTCTGCAGCAGCGAACCCATGGTTACCCTGGATATTGCCGGAGAGCCGCCCATAAAGTATGTGAAACTTACCCCGGAAAAAATTGAAAAGATCTTAAAGGAGCATATTATTAACGGTAATATTTTAAAAAAATATGCACTTGCCATTGGAAACGAACGAACCCATTAATAAAAAAACATCAATGATGAATGATGAAACACGAATGAATAGCTAAGTAGGAGATTATCATGAATGAACATCGATTACACTTGCTTGTTTGTGCAGGAACCGGATGTGTTGCCTGCGGATCCTTTAAAATCAGGAAAGAACTGGAGAAGGAAATTGTCAAACAAGGGCTGCAAGATGAAGTAAAGGTAGTGGCCACCGAGTGCCAGGGATTCTGTGAGGGGGGACCTATTGTCATTGTACAGCCAGATGGCATTTTCTACCAGCGGTTGGCCGCCGCAGACATTCCCAACCTGGTAACCGAGCACCTGTTAAAGGGCAAACCGGTTAAGAAGTTAATGTATACGCCATCGCGCCAGGAACCGCCGGTCCCTAAAATGATGGATATCGGGTTCTTTAAGCATCAACGGCTGGTGGTGTTGAAAAACCGCGGTAGATTAAACCCGGAAAACATCGATGAGTATATCGGTTTTGACGGGTACCAGGCATTTGAAAAAGCACTTGCCCGGATGGATCCGGAGGAGATTATTTTCGAGGTAAAGAAATCCGGGCTGCGGGGTCGCGGCGGTGCCGGGTTCCCCACCGGAACCAAGTGGGAAATGTGCCGCAACGCACGCGGTAGTATCAAATATATTGTCTGCAACGGAGATGAGGGGGACCCCGGTGCGTTTATGGACCGGAGTGTTTTAGAAGCCGATCCCCATACGGTAATCGAAGGGATGCTTATCGGCGCCAGGGCCATGGGAGCGGAAAAGGGATTTATCTACGTGCGCAGCGAATACCCCCTGGCGCTCAAACAGTTGAATATTGCCCTGGAACAGGCCGAAGCCTACGGTTTAGTGGGGAGAAATATCCTGGGAACGGATTTCAGTTTTACTATCGAAGTGTTCCCGGGTGCCGGGGCCTTTGTATGCGGAGAAGAAACTGCACTGCTTGCCTCCATCGAAGGCAGAGTAGGAAGACCCCGGACAAGACCTCCTTATCCTGTAGAAAAAGGCCTCTGGGATAAACCCACCTGCATCAATAATGTGGAAACCTGGGCCAATGTCCCCAACATTATTTTAAGAGGTGCAGATTGGTTCTCTTCCATCGGCACCGAAACCAGTAAAGGCACAAAAATATTTTCATTGGTAGGTAAAATAAACAATACCGGGCTCGTCGAGGTTCCCATGGGGATCAGCCTCAGGGAAATCATCTTTGATATCGGCGGCGGTATTGCCAAAGGCAAGAATTTCAAAGCGGTTCAGACCGGCGGACCTTCCGGCGGCTGCATACCCGGAGAACTCCTTGACTTACCCATCGATTATGAAAGCCTGACCAGGGCGGGTTCTATCATGGGTTCAGGCGGTATGATCGTTATGGATGAGGACACCTGTATGGTAGACCTGGCCCGGTACTTTTTGAAATTCACCGTGGAGGAATCCTGCGGGAAATGCACCCCCTGCAGGGTGGGAACGCGGCACCTGGTGGAACTTCTAGATAAAATTTGTGAGGGTGACGGGGAAGAGGGCGACCTGGAACGGTTGGAATTCCTGGCCAATACGGTCAAGTCCACTTCCCTCTGCGGGTTGGGGCAAACCGCACCAAACCCGGTCCTTACCACCATAAAATATTTCAGGGATGAATATAACGCGCACATCAAAGAGAAAATGTGCCCGGCCTTGATTTGTAAAGCTCTCATCGAATTCCGCGTGATCCAGGAAAAATGTACCGGATGTCAGCGATGTGTGAGCGTATGCCCCACCGGGGCCATCACCGGTCCTAGGGCTCAGCCTCATAACCTGGATAAAAGTAAATGTATCAAATGCCGGGCCTGCTATGAAATATGCAAATTTGATGCGATTGCAGGCGATGCGATCAAGATCATTTCTATGGAGGAACAGGAATCATGAAACTCTCAATCGATAACCGGGAAATTGAAGTAAACGAAGGCATAACCATACTTGATGCAGCAGAGAGAAATAACATATATATCCCTCATCTCTGCTTTCATCCTGAACTCACCCCTTATGGCGGGTGCCGGTTATGCATTGTAGAAGTTGACGGGATGCGGGGATACCCAATCGCCTGTACCACCCGTGTGCAAGAGGGAATGAAGGTGCGCACCTACAGCAGTATTCTCCAGGAGATGCGAAAAGAAATCCTTCAACTCATTCTTAGTGAACACCCCTCCGGCTGCCTTATCTGTGATGAAGCCGAAGAATGCAAAGGTACCCAGGACAGCATCCGCAAAGTGGGTGTCACTACCGGATGCAGATGGTGTCCCAAAGACAGGGACTGCGAACTCCAGAAAGTTGTCGAGCACCTGGAAATAAAAGAAATTGAATTCCCGGTCTACTACCAGGACCTGGAAGTGGAGAAGTATGATCCCTTTTACGATAGGGACTACAACCTTTGCATATATTGTGCCCGATGTGTGCGCATCTGCGAGGAGCATCGTAAAAGCGTTGTGTTGGGGCTGCACGAAAGGGGAAAAGAGATGGTGGTGGGACCCGCGTTTCATTTGTCTCATATTGAAGCCGAATGCGAATTTTGCGGTGCCTGCGTCTCCGTCTGCCCCACCGGTACCCTCTCTGAAAAATACCGGAAATGGGCCGGTGTTCCCGACGCTTACCAGGAATCCATTTGCCCCTTATGCAGCCTGAACTGTAAGATACAAATGGCCATTAAAAAAGGCAAGGTAATCGGCACAATCCCACCTGGAGACCCCCATCTATCCGGGGGCGAACTCTGTGTAAAAGGACGATTTTGCCTGGCAGAAATGGTAAACCATCCCGACAGGCTCCAGGAACCCCAATTTCGCTTTCCCGAAGGATACGGCATCATCTCCTGGGAAGAAGCCGTTGAAAAAGCTGCCCAACAATTGAAGTCAGCCAAAGGCAAGCGCGCCGCTTTTTATCTCTCCCCAAATCTCTCCCTGGAGGAATATGCTGCCGTCTACCAATTTTCCGCTGAAGTCATGAACACCACCAATATTACCTCTTCCATCCTTAATGAGAATATGATCGCCTTTCTCTCCCTCGCTGAAAAATCTATCTCTCTAAAAGACGTTGAAAACTCCGCCGCCATTATCTCTGTTTTTCTCAGGGGAAATTACCATTATGCCCCCCTCACCCTGGCAATAAAACGAACTGCCGATAGAGGTGTACCCCTATACCAGATCGGATGGACCACAGATACCACCTCACGCTTTGCAAACAGAACCATCTCGCCCCCACCGGGAAAGGAAAAAAACTTTTTCAGGAGTATCCTTAACACCATTGAAAAAGGAAAAGGCGGTTCTTCTCAAATAAGCGAACTGGTAAAGCTGATGGAAGATGCACCGTCCACCGCAATTGTCCTGGGACCGGAAGTTGCAGAACTGACCGAAGCAGCAGATATTTTACAGAGTATTGAAAAGATCGCCAACCTAACCGGGGCGAAAATTTTCGCACCAACCCCCTTCGGTAATATAACCGGCATGCTTTCAGTCATTGAGTCCAAATCCAGCGAAGAAATCAACAAAATGGTGGAAGAAGAAAAAATCGACTTGCTTTATCTCATCGGCGATGCCCCGTTTGCCAAACGGCCGCAGGTGGAATTCATTATTCACCAGAGTTCTTTCCCACCCCCGGATGAACTGATGGCCGACCTTGTGTTACCCACAGCCACCTGGGGTGAAATTTCCGGTACCTATGCCGGTGAGCGCGGAAAGTTCAAAAAATTCAAAGCAGTAGTAGAACCACCCGGCATGGCTCTTATCAACCGGGAGATCTTCAGCAGGATTGCCGAGGCCATGGGGAAAAAAGATGTCAAATTCACAGCCAAAGAGATCGCCGGGCAAATTCCCAAAAATCCCTCCCTCAAGCCTCCCGGAACAAAAGGCAAACGATCCCAAAAGGCAAACGTATCCCTACCGAACTCCTCGTTCCCTTACCTTTTGGTCCAGGAAAAGACCCCACATGCATTCCACAACGTAAGTTTAAGTAAAGTCATTGCCGGCATGGCAGAACTCCTGCCTGAGGACACCATCGTTTTAAATCCCAGTGATGCATCTGATATCGGTTTGAAAGAAGGAGATTTCGTATATGTACAGTCCGCTGGTCACGCAGCATCGTATCCCCTGAAACTGCAACACACGATTTCACCCGGTTTTGTATTCCTGCTGACCCATTCACGGACACATGTGTTCAATACCAATCCATGCCCTGTACACCTAAGGAGGAAAAATGTTTGAAGTTATAGAGAAAGAAAAACTCGTACCCAACCTTCACCTGCTGAAGATTCAAGCCCCGGAAATCGTGGAAACGCTTCAACCTGGGCAATTCATCATTTTACGTTCCCATAAAGAAGCTGAACGAATACCCTTATCTGTTGCCGATTGGGACCGGGAACAAGGCACCTTGACCACCATTTTTATGGTAGTGGGTGCCTCTACTGAAAAACTCTCTTCATTAAAACCCGGTGACACCATCCCTACCGTTGTCGGCCCCCTGGGGAGACCCACGGAAATCGATCAATTCGGCACTGTCGTTTGTATTGGCGGCTGTTACGGCATGGGGTCCCTATTTCCCATTATAAAGGCGCTCCATGAAAAAGAAAACAATGTCGTCGCTATCCTAGAAGCCCGGAGTCATCATTTACTCTATTGGCAGGACAAATTATCCCCCTTCTGCAGCCGCCTGATCAATATTACCAGGGATGGAAGTTTCGGGTCAAAAGGCCATGTTAAAAAGAGTGTCGAAGTATTACAGGAAATGGGAATCGTCCCGGACCGCGTGATTGCCAACGGATGTACATTCCTGGTTTACAAAACATCAAAAGATTATGCCCATTTCGATGTTCCCATTATCGTCAGTTTGAACACCATTATGATCGATGGAACCGGGATGTGTGGGGTATGTCGTGTCACCGTCGATGGAAAAATGAAGTTTGCCTGTGTGGATGGACCTGACTTTGACGGACGAAAGGTAGACTGGGAAGAACTATTGCAAAGAAGAAAACAATATATAGATGAGGAGGCTTTCCTTGTTCACAATTCAGGATGTGGAGGAATATAAAAATGAACCAAGAAAACCAAACAAACCAAAAGACACCAAAGAGAACAATCAATTATGTTAGAGTCGATATGTCGAAGCAGCCCCCCCACATCCGGCGGAGAAATTTCAGGGAGGTCGCCCATGGATATACACGGGAGTTGGCTGTCCAGGAAGCAAAGCGGTGTCTCCAATGCAAAAAACCCTTTTGTGTCGAGGGATGCCCTGTGGAGATCAATATCCCGGGATTCATCCACTGTATCGCCAATGAAGAGTTTACCGGGGCCATTCGTGTGTTGAAGGAGAAAAACTGTCTGCCCGCTGTATGTGGGCGCGTGTGCCCCCAGGAGGAACAATGTGAACAGCGCTGTGTGCTAGGGAAAAAAGGGGAGCCCGTTGCCATTGGCCGACTGGAACGATTCGCTGCTGAAATGGAAGCCACCAGGGAAAAGGTGGAATTGCCGGAAATCGATCCCCCCACAGGAAAAAAAGTCGCTATTATCGGTTCAGGACCTGCTGGAATCACTGTTGCAGGCGATCTGGTTATGCGCGGCCATGACATCACGATGTATGAAGCCCTGCATGAGGCCGGAGGTGTTTTAACTTACGGCATACCTGAATTTCGTTTGCCCAAACGGGTGGTGCGAAGGGAAATCAATTATATCCAGAAACTGGGAGTGAAACTCATTACAAACTTTGTGGTTGGAAAAACCAAACCCCTTCTGCAACTGCTGGAAAAAAACGATGCTGTATTTATAGGAACCGGTGCTGGGCTTCCCTGGTTTATGAATATACCCGGAGAGAATTTAAATGGAGTATATTCAGCCAATGAATATCTAACCCGGATGAACCTGATGGGAGGGTTTAAATATCCCCGATCCTCCACCCCTATCAAGAAGCACCTGAATGTCGCTACTATTGGCGGCGGAAATGTGGCTATGGATTGTGCAAGAACCGCAGCCCGGCTTGGGGCTAAGAACTCTTACATTGTTTACCGCAGGTCCAGGAAGGAATTGCCCGCACGTTTAGAAGAAGTAGAGAATGCAGAAGAAGAGGAAGTTATCTTTCATTTTCTTACCCTACCGGTTAAGCTCATTGGAGATGAAAGTGGCTGGTTAAAGGAGCTTGAATGTTTGCGTATGGAATTGGGAGAACCTGATCAATCAGGAAGACGGAGGCCCATACCTATAGAGGGTTCGGAGTTCAGGTTACCCATGGATGCTTGTGTGGTTGCCATTGGAAACAGTCCCAATCCTATCATCCCTGACACCACTCCTGATATTAAAACCGGCAAATGGGGTAATATAGAAGCGGATGAAGCCACAGGTAAGACGTCGATGGAACGGGTCTGGGCAGGAGGAGACATTGTAACGGGTGCGGCCACAGTCATCCTGGCAATGGGAGCCGGTCGAGTAGCTGCCCGTTCCATGCATAAATATTTAACTGGTGAAGAGGACTGGTAGGACCGGAGTTCGCATGATTATATGATGCCATCATAAAGGGCAAACGGATCAATCATTTGTTCTGCCTACAGCGATAATGAAAGCGGTTACTTTTTTGCCCCCGGTCTCATGGCCTTGCGGTTCACATTCTTCCCCCACGTGAGTCCGAGTATCGAAGATTACCAGGTAACCCTCGTGAGCGGCCTCTGAGGCCAGGTATTTGGTCGATACCTGGGTAAGCCCGTCATTAAGCGTACGAGTAAGATTCCCGCGGTTCATCTTGGTCTCGATGATATACTTTATTCCTTTGTAGGTTAAAAGAATATCCATTCTTCCCAATCCACTTAATACTTCATAACGAAGCTCTCCTTCTCCACCCCTCACAAATTGATACAACCAGGCAGTAAGTAAAAATTGCCCGGTTTTCTCATAGGGCTTACCATCACGGTAAAAGGCCCTTACACCGATCTGTCCAATATATCGATCGAAATCCAGAAGAATCCGTTCCATATCCAGCGTCCCGTCGGGAAAATGGTATTCGGGAAGGACCATCCCTCCATCCGAATGCACAGGGATAGGTACGTTGGCCTCATCGAAAAAAGTCTCTACAAACCTTGCTTTATAAATGTTATTGGCGACAACAGCACTGCCGTTTTTATCCTTTATTAAACCATATTGCTCCAACCAGGACTGTTCCTTATGATCGGTTTTATATTTAACATGATCGAACACTATCTCTACAAAAGTCTCTTTGTATAGTTTTGCTTTTTCATAAAGATTATCGAAATGATCGTTTTTCTCTCTCAGCAGGAGTTGAATGGCCTTTTCCACATCCTTTTTATCGATAGGCACCACGGTTCCGGGTTTTACCTTCACGGTAAGGATAGTACCTAGTCGGTTCACCAGCCAGGGCTGGCCTCCGGTTTCTTCGTAAACCTTTTTTACCGCTTCTTCTTTAAAGGGCTGGTTGGTTTCTTCGGTATATTGAGAATAGAGATCACGCACATTTTTTAAGGAGAATGGCGGCATTTCCACCTGGTCCGCGATATTAAAGGGAGATACCCCGCCCACGATGAGTTTGGTTATATCCCGGATTCCGATCAACCCGATGGAATAAAGGGCTTTCTGCGTTATCTTTTTATATTTTATATATAATTCCCGCAGGGTGGTAAGAAAGTTCTCTAATTCCTTAATAGGAATCCCGTCAAACTCATCGATAAAAATAACGATCTTTTTGTATTGAATGATCTTGTTTAATTCTTCAAATAATTCCCTGAAGGAAATATGATCGATGAAATGATGTCGAGCCAGAAATTGCCGGACGGTTTCGATTTTTTCGCAGTTTACCTGTTCCAGCCTGTTTAATAATTGTTCATAAAGATATTTTTCCAGCAGCGAATAGAACCGGTGTTTGTCTACCAAGTTCTTGAAGTCCTGGAAGCCCAGGATGACAACCACATATGTGGAATCGCCGTGTAATTGGCTGCGCAGTTCTTCCAGGAAGGTGGTTTTGCCGCTCTGCCTGGGGGCAAATATGGAAAAGTATCGGCCCCGGTCCACCATGGTCTTAATATCTTGCCCATAGGAGTTAGTCACATTGTTTAAACGGACGTAGTAAGCTGTTTTCGGGTCAACATTACCTGAAGTTTCAAAAATTCGTTTCGGTTTTCGATAGCTCTTTTTGTTAATATTTGTCTTTGCACCTATCATGGTGTTATCTTATGGTAATCGTCCTCATTTGTCAAGACCGGCAGAAAAGAAAAGATGTGGTAAAAAGCTTGCCTGGCTCCAAATCACTATTTTTTAGTAGGCGTTTCCCAAATTCTATATGATATACGATGTTGTTTTTGTTGTTGCCTGTCCCCTAAAGCTCCACTGTAGATAAAAAGGTCTATATCAGGACCTACAGGATAGTAGATAATAAAAAGGAATTTTTTATCTACCACAACAATGGAAAATTTATAAAAAGAGTTTTCATCCCCTCTGTTGAAAAGGACGGGTTTGAATACTGGAACTATCGTTATACTGTAGGAGGTGGAAAACTCTACCAGTTGGCTGAAAACGAAGATACTGAGGAGTGGGAGCTTTATATAACAGAGATAGACTAGGATTTTCAAGACATCTCTTCTCTGGAAAATAAATGACCTGATCCTACAGCTCGTCATAACTTACCTTCCTTCATAATAAATTCCTTTGAAAAGTATTTGGATTCATAAGTGAAAAGAGGGACAGACTAAAAAAAATCCCCTGCATAAGGAGATAAAGTGTTCTGAAGTAAAAGAGATCATAAAAAAGGGCTTGGTGGAAATAGTGGGAAAAAACATAGGGCTGCTCAATCTGTTCAATATTGAAGAAAAGGAATACAAAATTTCATGCGTTTTCTTTATTATAACAGGCTAAGCCTGAATGAAATAAAAAAGTCATCCTATCGTGTGACCAAATCACCCTATAGGATGACTTCCCTAAAATGGGATCCCCACTGGTTATAAGAAATATTTTCCTCAAATTTCATCAATCCGGGTCATCTTATAGAATGACTTCTTCCATTTGCCGGGAAAAGACAAATGAGCTGATAACAACGGATATAAAAAGCTTTTATCAAAAATTCCAAAATTGGCATCTTTCCTGCTACATATATACGTGGAAATAATTTGTTCTTTTACTTTTCAGTAAGGCGTGTTAATGAGCTGTTGGTTACAGCCCAAAAAGACTTTACCTAAAAACGTTTTGCAATACCTGCCTTACTCCTCCCGGGAGTAGTAATTGCAGCGCTTGAAATACGGGCCAGGAAAAAAAGTGACAGGCGAATTTTTTCATCAAAACTAAATTAGGAGGCCATAATGGTTAAAAGTAAATTATTTTGTTTTGGAATTTCGTTATTTATCGTTATTTTTGTTTGTGTCCCAGTAACGCTTACAACCCAGGAAATAAAGGATTTACCTGCAGGTTTAAACACGGATTCTATTTCTACTTCGACATTGAACAATGCGTTTAGTAAACTTCACTCTTTTTCAGAGCATATCTATAATTCCAAAAAAATTAAAATTATAGATAGTGAAAACTGGGAAGAAATAACTCAAACCGATCTTAACATTGATCCCGCCTGGGGTACACTCACCTGGGGTACTGGTTCATGGGGCAGAGGCTATTTTACTCAGAAGGTCGACATTTACGTCTACAATTCAAAAAATCATAAATATAGCGATTGGTATTCTAGTGACTCTAGTGACAATTGGAGTTCCCATCCGCTAATCAGGGATACAGGAAGAAGAATCAGTGCTTATATTCATAAATATCGTTCTGGAGATCCTAACAGCACTTACAACACGCGGATAGTGAAGGGTTTGCGGTATCTTTTAGGCCAACAAAGGGATACTGATAAAACTGATGACGGTGCCTATATCTATTGGAGAAAGCGGCCAAATAAAAATATTGCCTGTAAAAATGATATCCCCGGACCGAACTGGGCGCAAGTATATCCAACCGCCATGGCCCTTCGAGGTCTTTCCGAGGGTTATCTTTTTTTGGAGGAAGAAAACCATCCGAATACAAGTTTAAGAAATGATATTTCCACCGCAATTAGAAAAGCAGCAGATTGGATGAAAGCACAGCCTGAAAAGTGGAAAAACTCTACTGGCTGTATAAACTATAGAGCTTTATGTCTAGAAGGAATCATCTCAGCTTACCGTGTAACCAATGATAACAATGATCTGGACGATGCAGTAGATATATTTGAAATATACATAAATCCCTGGCAAAATGATGATGGTGCCTGGTTTCTTCTTTCCGATTGTAATGAGGCCCTTGCTTATCATGATACCAAGCCCTGTTATATGGGAATCATACTAAGGTCCATGGTGAACTTATATGAAATAATACCAGCAAATTATGGTAATAAAAATCTCTCGATCTCCTCTCGCAAAAATTTAAGGAATAGAATTATTAAAACAATTAATCATTTTCTAATCGGGGGTCTGGCCTATCCCAACGATCCCGAAAAACCAAGGCTTCAGTCTAATGGAAAGATAGCTCAATATATTGAATATTATAACTGTAAAGGTAAATCGATACTTTTTGGACATTTTATTATGGAAGCTTTATGTGATCTAATTCGAGGCAATTTATTTAATACATTTAGCCAGGCAGATAAACAAAGAATAACCGGTTTTTTAAATGCAATAATCAGGCCTATTGTTAATTTTTCAGAAATTAAAAATACAAGTGATACGAATATGCGAAGTATAGGTTTGTATCTTAATACACCTACAAATACTCAACCGCCGGGAAATGGTCCGCAAAAACCTCACACCCCTTATCCAGCCGATGGTGCGACTGGAATTCTACCAGATGTTATTGTTACCTGGGGCGCTTGCTCAGGATCAGAGTCACCCTACTATAATGTATATTTCGGAACCTTAAGTGACAATCCATATTTTCAGGGTAATCTTGTACAATTACACCCTGAATTCACAGACCCTCAGTACCCTGGTCTATCAAGATCATTCATACCTGGAAAAAAGTTATACAGTGGCGGTAACAAGAAATTAAAGCCTAGCACCTGGTATTACTGGAAAATTGAATCCCTTGGTCCCGGTGGGACAACAGAAGGTGACATCTGGAAATTTAAGACAATAGCTGCACCACAAAAACCTCACACACCTTATCCAGCCGATGGTGCAACTGGAGTTCCAACAGATGTTATTATAACCTGGGGCGCTTGCGCACGATCGGAGTCACCCTACTATAATGTATATTTCGGAACCTTAAGTAACAATCCATATTTCCAGGGTAATCTTGTACAATTACACCCAGAATTCACAGACCCTCAGTATCCTGGTCTATCAAGATCATTCATACCTGGAAAAAAGTTATACAGTGGGGGTAACAAGAAATTAAGACCTAGCACCTGGTATTACTGGAAAATTGAATCTCTTGGCCCTGGTGGAATAACATCTGGTATAATCTGGAAGTTTGAAACCGGAGCAAACTGATAATTGGTTTAGCCTGAAAAAGTCAAGTAAAATCAAATTTGATATTCAGTAATTGTATTATTAGCAAAAATACAAAAACATTGTTTATGCAAAAATCCTCACGTATTTTTTTATTGAAATTATTGCTGTTTCAGTTCAAACACACCGGTGCAGCCCCTGTTGGTCTTATATGTACCATTCTTCAGGACCCACTTTCCTTCCGCCTTACACATCGTACCTTTAATTTCCGCTTGTTCTGGCTCTTTTATCGGTTCTTTAGTTAGCAATTCTTCCTTGGATTTTTTCATTCTGACCACGGCCTTAATCTCGCAACAACCTTTTAAGGTCGGAGACACAGTGCCTTTGAATTCCTGAACTGTTCCATCCTCTGCTGTAACTGTTCCCCATATTTTTCCCCCACATTTCTTATCTTGTTTGATGATCATGATACTCGTTCCACTTTTGGGATCTTTGCAGGTCGTTGATGGATTATCCTTAAAGAATCCCTCGTACTTCCCTGCAATACAACACCATGGCTTAAATGGTTTCACATCCTGGGAAAAGAGTGGATTCAAACCCAGTACAAAAGCCAAAAATACCGCCACACCAATGAATCCTTTTTTTATTGACATACTTTACCTCCTTAAAATTTTGTCACTTTATTATATAAAAATTCCAAGAAAATGTCTCACTTTAAAAAATAGCGCCAGCAATTCTAATTTTGACGAATGTCCAGGCGAATACAAGATTCGCCCCTACGTCCGATGCCCGTTTTCATACCACCGTAGGGGCAAACCTTGTGTTTGCCTGTTCTTAAAAAAGCCAAAATTAGAATTGCTGAAATAACGCAATATTTAACGCGAACAAATTGCAAACAGAAAGAAACATAAGGCGAGCTTGAAAATAGGAAAATCAAATAAAATGAGAATTCTATATCGTATTTTTCGTTTGTCCACTAACTCCCACCTTCTGTGAAAACATCAGGGTTAGGAAGATGAGGGAGAAAAGAAATAGAAGGCCACCAACTACTGTTCCCATTGACAGGATGGAACTCTTCATTACATATCCTGCTATCCCCAAAATACAGGCAGTCGCATTTAAAATCAATAATATACCAGATATCTTTGCATAACGCCCCATTTTTAACAACACTATCCCAAAGGTAATGGAAGGAATACCTAAAATTGCATAGGCAAATCCATTCAAAAAGGACACCAACGAGCCCTCCCATATTTGAATCAATTGACCTACCAGGGTTTTTAACATCTCGGGATTGGCTGCCGGATCAGCTCCGGATAACAATGTAGGCACAATGGAAACCTGGGAAAAATAACAAAACAAATTAAGCACCGAATACACCGGTATAAAAACAATGCCCAATAACGCCAATACCGGATCAACGGATTTACAGACCACGTATAATCCTGCAAACACTGCGGTACACAGTAATGTGAAGATGACGGCATTGAGGTAATTGGCATAAAAGAGCCACCCGGGATTTGCGGCTGTGTCGATTGCTTTTTCCAGGGTCTCCACCGGCCCGGTTTCCACTCCGTGCCAGACCATAAACACCACCCAGAGACTGGTAAATACCAGACATAATAATGCAATGACTTTAAAGTTCTTTATCTTCATCGAAAACCTCCGTTCTTATTTCTTCTTATTCTTCATCGTATGCAGTATAATTTCAACTCCAGCTTAGATAATAATGCTAAAATGTTCTCACTTTCTTCACACCAACCTTGTGCTTCTTCTGCCAATAGACCTAACAGATAATCTGCATTCAAATGCCTCTCTCACAGATTCCCGAATATCATAATCCTCATTTTGTTCCATTATTCAAAATATATCATCTTTATCTTTAGATGTTAATGTTTTTACAACTGCTTCTGATGCAATTTTTTGCATATCTCTATTCTTAGAGTTAGAAATATTATAGGAGATATTGTTCATTGTCAATAGATTAATGAATTTTTAAGTGTTTTCTGTGTACTCATGCTTCGCAGCGAAGTCACTCCGCATAGTAGCATTCTTGGGCTCAAAAATGAATTATCGATCAAGGGATTCAATGTCCGGGAAACAGACCAGGGCCAGGAGATCTTTTCCAATAGAATAATATAGTAAAAAGTACCATTTTATATATTAGGACTATTTTTATTTTTTTCTCTTACCATTAAAATGTGAAAGAAATATGAATTGAACAGTGAGATAAATCAATAAAAAAGATAATTTTTGTTTTACTTTTAGTTACGCAATCTGCCCTATGGAAACCATTCCTTGCCCGACCCTATTTATTTCTTCAAACATTTAAATAAACATTTGACTCTTTCCAACTGATAACCGTACAAAACTATTGATGGTATTTCTAATAAATAATCTAATAAAAAGTACTAGTTTATATATTAGGACGATTTTTATTTTTTTTCTCTTATAATTAAAATATGAGAGTAATAGATATTGAACAGTGAGGTGAACTAATGAAAAAGATAATTTTCGTTTTACTTTTAGTTGTTCAATCTGTCCTGTGGGGGCATTTATGTAATGATGTATTCAGGCAAGCTTCGGGCAATCTCGCCATTAAAGTTGATATTCGGGACGGACAATTGCGAATCAATCAGTCAGGTACATTCCGGATCTACCTGGCAAATAGTATGGATCGTGATATTCAAGAAGTTGGCCTTAGAGTTAAAGCTAAAGGATTTAAAGCAAAAGTTAGACCATCAAATTTATGGCTGACATATCCAACATTAATCACCAGCCGTAGGGGAGGGAAACCGGAATATTTTGAAGTAACCCTCAGCAGGGAGCCTGGTCTTTCGCAAGGGAAGCATACTCTCCGCCTGCATGTGACTGCTGGCCAAAGAGTTCTAAAAAGCTATAAAGTTGGAATGCCGACAGAAAAAATGGTGATTCCCGAAAAATCTCCAACGCTAAAAATTGATGGTAATGTATACGCCTTGGAATGGGAAAAAACCCGATTATGTACCTCATTTTACGAAATCCAAAAAAGAAAAAAAAAGAATTCCCCAATACAAACACGGGTGCGATTTTCTCATGACCATCAATCCCTCTACTGCCTGGTGGACTTTCAAAAGCAGGAAAATATAGATAAGGTAAACCTGTATATATCGAAGAATCAATCTGTTGACCCGATTATTATTTCCATCGATCTCCAGGCCGCCAAAGTGTCCTGTTCCCTGGAAAATGACGGAATCGAAGCTGCGATAACGCCTGGGGGGACTAAAATGGAAATACGCCTTCCCTTTAAATTGCTGCATTTAACCGGACAATCCCATTTTTACCTCAACATTACAAGAGAGCAAGACGATCGCATGACCTACTGGCGGGGGAATGCCAAAGATGTCTCTGATCCTTCTGTATTTGAAAAATTTGAACTTCAATAATGATAATGGCGAAAGCAATTTCAAGAAATTAAGGAATGACCCTTCATAAGTCTGTTTTCTTTTTAATTTTGATATTTTCTCTGTTCTTTCAAATGCTATGGGGAATGGCAAGGGAGAAAGAAGTACTCCTTATTTTTCAGCCCATTAGCAAAGATGACATTATAGATATGGGTATGGAAATCCAGAAAGGTGACGATCCTTTCCTTGCTGAAGCAAATAACACATTCCTGGTTATTGGTACCATCAATTATCCTTCTTTTTCAGCATCCGGCTTTCACCGGCTGATGGCTTACGATGTGAGCGGACAACCACTATCCCTTTTGATTGACCGCTCCTCGGTTTATTCAGAATTTGAAGATGGAACCATCAATTCCATGCGGATTGCTATTTTGATCGATTATCCCACGTTTCAGAGCGGATCAGTAAGATTAACGTGGGGAGAAAGCCTTAATGCCCCTAACAAGGTGGTGGATCAAATAAAAATATATGAGAATAGTCTTGACAGGTATCGTACATTTGCATGGGAATCAAAACCACAGCAGGAGAATACCGATTCTTATGCCGCTTCCCTGGAAATTATTGTAGATGATCAAGCAGATATCTATTACCTATGGTATTTGCTCCCGCTTGGTATCCTTTTTATTTTACTTATAGTAAGAAAGAAACTGTTAAAATGAATACCCTTTACACATTCCTTGCTCATTATCTTGAACCACTGACGTCATGTTTTTATTTACTGGGTTTACTATTCCTTTTTTTATTCCTTTCCCGTCGAGTGTCTCCCGCCACCTGGATTTATGTCTCTCTAACTCTCTTTACTGTTATTTTCTGGCTCCTGTATCGAATCATCGAAGAGTACCCGGCTGTGTCCCGCTGGACCGAACGGTTGAACAGCCCCCTGGTAGTGATTATGGTGGTGCTGGTGCTGCCAGCCATTTTTTTCAAACATTCCCGGTGGTATAAATACTTCTTAATTCTTCCGGCACTTTTATTAATCCTATCTGTACTGGAAATATTTCACCAATACCAGGAAGTTCCCCAGGGATTTGCCTGGTTCTTGATGCGGCCCGGATACTTGATTGCTGGTGTGATTAGTTTCCTGGTCCTGGCTCACTCTTTCATGGGCCTAGCCACTTTCAGACGAGCCACCCGGATTACAATGGTACTGGTTTTAATATACGGTGGTTTTGCCTTCCGTCAGAATTATGTGGATTACCAGGCCATGGTGGAACGTCGGGTAGATACTGGTAAAGATTTAATGGTTTTTTCCGAAACCACCCCGGTGATGAAATATGAGCAGCGCTTGAGTTATATCCCGTCGGCACCTTGCCGGTTTAGTGCCGATGGAGGTTATGTCCAGGGCTGCGTTATGGAATTACTCCAGCGCATCATGCAGCTGAATTTTTCAAAAGTGGCACGAGGGGATACTGTAGAAATGACCCTATTAGCCATTGCCCTGGCTGCCCTGTTGGCAATGGTGGTACTCCTTTTTATCGGGGCGCGGTGGTGGTGTGGTTGGATATGTCCGCTAAGCTCCCTGGGAGACCTGTTCGATTTTTTGAGAAAAAAACTGGGACTTCCTCATCTTAAGCCTTCCCATCCCCTAAAACTCACCTATTTGGTCTCCGGATTATCTTTTGCCGGATTCAGTTTGCTACTGGCAAAAGCTTACGCACATATCGACAAGCAGGGAGCGTTTTTAGGCTGCAAAATTCCCATGCATCCGTTTTGTAAAATATGCCCAGGCCAGCAGGTATGCCCGGTTGCCTCTAAAGGAATCGGGGCTTACCCTCCCCTTCCTGGTATGGAATGGCTGTTCGGTTTTTTTAAAATCGCTGCACTGCTGCTGCTGGGACTTTTCCTGTTCGGTTTTATCACCTCACGCCGGTTGTGGTGTCGATTCTGTCCCATGGGAATGATCGGAGGGATTTTTAACCGGGGCGGTCTGTTAGCACTTAAAAAAGATGTTCAAAAATGCAATGGCTGCGGCGTATGCAGTGACGTTTGTCCCATGAATATTCACCGGGTACAGGAGGAAAAAAAACATAATAACGTCTCTTCTTTTAATTGTATCTACTGCCTGAAATGTGTTGATAAGTGCCCGCAAGATCAATGCCTCAGCCTGCAATTTTCCGGGAAAATAATTGTTCAGTCGACGTTTAAGATCAATGGATAAACAATTTGACGAAACCTATAAACTTTCACCCCGGTTTTCAGACAACCCGGAGAATCTTAAAAAACAGCGGTTTATCGAAGAGACCCAGATTCGTATTCAGGCGGAGTTGCCCATCCGTCCGACCAATATCGCCTATTTTGAAACTCTTATGAATAATCAGGATCAAAAGAAAAAATCAAAACCACGGATCGGATATTTCTGCAATATGGTCCCCAGAGAAATCATTGGTGCTTTGGAAGCGGAACCGGTGCGTCTGGACTGTGGGAATAATGCTGCCAGTCAGGTGGGCGAGGAGGTTCTTTCCGGGGAGATTTGTCCTTTAACCAGGGCCACTTTTGGGAGCTTTTTAAATTCCAACTCTTTAGCTAATACCTGTGACTTGCTGGTTCTTCCTGCTGCCTGCGATGCCAAGCGAAAAATGGGAGAAATCCTCAATGATTTTAAGCCTACATTCATGTATAACCTGCCACCGGAACAAAATTTTCACTCTTATAGGGATTTCAGTTTCCGGGAAACATTACGTTTGGTCACATTCCTGGAAACCCACCTGGCTGTTAAATTGTCACGGAAAATTTTAAATCGGGAAATAAAAAAGGAGCAGCGACGGTCGATGCTGGTGCGAACGCTGCAAGAAGAACGGATCAAAAAACCGGCTGCCCTGACTGGTGCAGATTTTTTCCTTATCATCCAATCTTCCCTGTTCAGGCCGGCTCAACTGGATGAATGGCTCCTGGAAACTGAAAAAGTGATCGACCAAATACGATCATTTCAGCCGGAAAGAACCAGCCTTCACCCCCGTTTGATACTCACCGGTGCTCCGATGGTATGGCCCAATTTTAAATTGCTGAACCTGGTACAAGAGTCAGGAGCCGACATTGTGGCGGACACCCTTTGCACCGGCGGTCAAAGCTGTTTTGATCCGGTCGTCTTAGACGAATTAGGGAAAAAAGCCCTTTTACATGCCCTGACCAACCGTTATGTGTTTGCCTCTATTTGCCCCTGTTTTATCTCCCAGACCACTCGAATGAACCGTATCATCGACTTATTTAAGACCGCCGGGGCAGAGGGGGTTATTAACTATTCCCTCAGGCTTTGCCAGCTCTTTGATATGGAAAATTTTCGTATAGTAAATACGTTAAAAAATTTAAAAATACCTTATCTTAATATCCGGTCTGATTACAGCCTGGAAGACACAGAACAACTGAGAGTCCGGATCGAGGCTTTCCTGGAGACTTTGTAAGAAGAGGAAATTATGATTACAGCAGGTATTGATATCGGTTCTACCACCAGTAAAGCTGTTATCTTAGAAGAAGATACCATATTGGGCCAGGTGGTCCAGCCCTCAAGAATTTTGCCTTCGGATTCGGCCCACGAGGTTTTTGAAAAATGCTGCGCTGCCAACGGCATAGAGTCTTCACAAGTGACAGCCGTGGCTGTAACCCGTTACGGCCGTCGACTGGCAAAGTTCGGCGATCTGGTCATCACCGAAATAAGAGCCTGCGGCCTTGGTGCCAAGCTTGTGGATTCACCAAAGGGAAAAATCCATACGATTATCGATGTGGGGGGACAGGATACCAAAATTATCACTTTAGCAGATGATGGGAGTGTAGAAGAATTTGCCATGAATGATAAATGCGCGGCCGGTACCGGCCGTTTCCTGGAAATGCTGGCCAATAAACTGGAATTGAACTATGAAGAATTTGTAAAGGCAGCTCTTCAATCCGATACCATGATCCAGATGAATTCCACCTGTACTGTATTTGCCGAAAGTGAAGTCATCTCCCTCCTGGCCAGGGGAATCGATAAAAATGACATTGCGGCTGCCGTTCATAACGCCATTGCCGATCGTATTGGTTCCATGGTCCGAAGGGTAGGACAAAAAGAGGTTGTCTGTTTTACCGGCGGTGGGGCTCGAAACCTGGCCCTGACCAAAGCCCTGGAGGGAAACTTAAATAAAAGACTTTATATCCCGGACTCCCCCCAAACCATGATTGCCCTGGGAGCCGCCCTGGCTGCCCGGGAGAAATTAAAAAAAAGAGGAGTTACATGATTATTGCCTCCGGCGGCCAGGGGGAAAAGAAAAAACGAATGATGAATGATGAATGATGAAAAACTTTAAAAGTAATTTAAAAAAAGAGTTTGAAAAGCTCTCCTTAAACATTCATCACTCATCACTCATCATTCATAATTTCTCTATCCCTGGCCCCCCCGCAAAAGCTTTTATTAAGCCGCTTGGCAGCATGATTGTTATTTTTTTGACACTATTTAGTTTATCCTGCGGTAATAACAATACCAATACCAGTAATGATATAACTATATTTTATGCTCCCTGTTTTTCCCCGGTTATGGATGAAATACGCACTGAGGTTGAAAAAGAACTTAAACTGAAATTACGGGGTGAAGTCAGTGGCAGTCAAGTGGTATGCCGAAAAGTCAGTGAGCTGGGCAGGGAATGTGATATCATGATGTCGGCAGACCAAACGCTATTTAAAAAGATTACCCCCTCTTATACCCGTTGGCGGATAGACTTCAGCAATGATGAAGTGGTACTGGGAGTAGGGATTCGTGCCCAACGAGTGGATGAAGCTGAAAAAAACTGGCCGCCAGTCCTACTGGCACAGGAAACCATACTGGGACGCGTCAATGAAAACCTGGGGCCGATTGGGTACCGGACCTTATTGTGCTGGAAATTAAAGGAAAAAAGAGGATACCCCGGCTTAATGGAAAAACTGAAAGCCAAAGCGGAAAAGGTCGTTGATCATGTAGGACACCTGGCAGCCCTCTTAAAGACCGGGGATATCCATTATGGATTTCTCTATCGCACCACCTGCATTAAATACGATATCCGTTTTATACCCCTGGATTCAGCCATTAACCTGGGTTCGCATGATGTTGATTATTCCGGGGTACAATTACGGTTAAACAATCCCCAGGATGAAAAACAACCATATCTTACTATTCTAGGTGCTCCTATTACCTATAGTCTAACCATTCCCATTAATGCCCCCAATAAAAAACAAGCGATTCGCTTCATCGTCTGGTTATTAACAAACAACGTTTCCCTTTTTAAAGAGCAGGGATTTCGGTTTTTTAAACCGATTTTTTTCGGAACAAAACAAGATTACACACCCTTTAAAAATCTGGCCGATTATAAAGGAGTTTTCTAGTAATGTGTCAAAACTCAGATGGTAATCGAAACGCCGCCCGCAGGGCTATAAAAAGTTTTGTGGGGGTCCAGGGGGCGGTTTTTCAAAAGAGCCCCCTGGCCGCCGGAGGCAATAGATGAAGAAATTACCATTCCTGGTATTTATTTTGCATCTGTCTGGACATATTATACTGAGCTTATCAAACTATCTTTTGCCCTTTGAGCTTTTTAACCTGTTATTGTTAACAACTAATCTTATTATAGCGCTTCTACTATTTCGGGGAAGAGGAGATTTACTATTGGGATTGGGTTTCATGATGATTTTGGCCGCGCATGGGTTTATCGGTCAAAAAATTGCCCCTGACGCTCTTACCAGCGGTGCCATCCTGATGGTCAATCTATTAACCCTTTACGTTGGGTATAAGATTTTTTCCCAGCGCTCCTTTCTCCACTTTATCCCTTTTGCAGCGATTTATTTCCTCCTTTTCTACATCTTCATTGTGACCATGAAAAATGCCGAAGCCCTGTTCCTGCTGTCCATCATGGGGCTGTGCGCCACCATCCGGGAACCGAAACTTTTGGCCTATTTCCTGGCTTTAGTCTTTTCTTTTACATTTTGCCAGCCTTATGCCTGGGAGGCAGCCCTGGTTTCATTTTTTTTCCTGAAAATGATGTTTTCCATTCGTTCAGGTACGTTTTCCTCCAGGATAGCAATTATTTTCCTGGGCTGTGGAGCAGGCCTGGTATTCCTGGTTTTGCTTCCTGTTTTAGTGATTATTATGCAGGAAGACCCCAGGAACATTATCAATATACTTAAAATGGCAGATATCCGCCAGGCCATTTACCTTACCCTGGTTACAGCGACCCTTTCATCTATAATATTGGCTTTATTTTGTATTCCCCTGGCTTATGCGGTCAGTCGGCTTCAGTTTAAAGGAAAAAATCTTTTACTATCCTTGATAGATATTCCTATTGTCATCCCTCAATCCGCTGCTGGACTGGCTCTGTTGGCTGTATTCAGTAAACAACAAATATTAGGCGGTGCATTGTTTACTATTTTTGGTCTTCGTTTCGATGGAACGATATTAGGCATCTGCCTGGCTCAGGTTTTTGTGGCCATGCCTTTCCTAATGAAAAGTGCGCTGGCTGCCTTTGATTCCGTACACATTGTGTACGAACAAGCTTCACGCACCCTGGGGGCGTCGTCTTTTTCTGCTTTCTGGCGCATTGCACTGCCATTAGCCTCGCGGGGAATTTTTATCGGTTTTGTACTGGCCTGGGCCAGGGCTGCCGGTGAATTTGGTGCTGTACTCTTTATTGCTCCTTACCCGGTTACCGCACCTATCGCTGTTTATAACCGATTCACCAGTGTGGGTGTGATCCAGGCAGCTCCACTGGTGGCCACACTGCTCCTCTTTTCATTGGTGATGTTCTTTTTTCTTCAATTGGCATCCCGGATGATACCGGCTGCTTATCAAAAAGAATCATGAAAAAAACAGAGTTTCTTTGTATCAACGGATTGAAGAGAAAATTGGGACAGTTCTCCCTGGGACCTATTTCATTAACTCTTAAACGCGGTGAATACTTTGTTTTATTGGGACCTACCGGCTGTGGAAAGACTTCTTTTTTAAGTCACCTGGCCGGTCTATATGGGACGGATAGAGAAGTAATATTCCTTGATGATAAGGATATCGGACGTTTACCTTCTAACAAAAGGCGAATTGGATACGTCATGCAAACCGGGAACCTGTTTCCCCATCTTAGCGTCAAAGCCAATATCGCTTTTGGATTAAAATATTTAAAAATGACCCGGGGTGAATATTCCCAACGACTCAAACGCTTCCTGGATTTATTCGGGCTAACCGCATTAGCTGACCGGTCTTGTTTAACCCTTTCCGGCGGAGAGACGAAAAAAACCGCTATTGCCCGCAGTTTGATAATAGAACCCCGGTTACTGTTGCTGGACGAGCCCCTGGGCATGTTGGATCATAATGGTCGAAAAGAGATGCTGGAGGTATTGAAAATCATCCACCATGAACTCCATACCACCACCATCCATGTCACCCATGACCGTCATGAAACCTGGATGACCGGGCAATCCTGCGGGGTGATGAACCAGGGGAAAATCATCCAGACCGGATCAGTGTCCGAACTTTTTCGACAACCGGTTGACTTGTTTACCGCTGAATTTTTTGGGGGAATGAATATTTTTCCGGCATCGTTTCAAGGTAAAAAAGCAAAACTATCCTGGATCGATTTAGACCTTGCCCAATCACCGGAAAAAAAAATTGGTTGGGTACTAATACGGCCGGAGAATATTCGTGTCGTCAATCCTCTTCATAATCACAAAATTGTTGGAAAAATCGCCGGGGTCCGGGATTTCGGCGAATATATAGAGATTGAAGTACAAATAGATGAAAAAAATCGCCTCTTTCTTCACACCTCAGTAGACTCTGCTCATTGTTTTAGTATCGGGAACACCTTACACCTGGACTGGGCACGGGATTCAATCCATGCCTTTTCCCAGGGTAAAATCTAAAGGAATAACTGTGGATAAAATATTAAAGGGTATAGAAAATTGGTTGTCTGATTTATTTGGTAACATCAAAATCGTGGAAAAAGCACTGCTGGGCATGGAAGGAAGTTATGTGGAACTGCTCACTATCCTGGCTTTAGGTCTGTTGGCCGTTATCCCCATCCTGGTACCGCAAAAACATAGACAACGCTGGCGTCATATCAATCAGGTATTTGGGATTATTATTTTCATTTTTGTGGTTTTCACCTGTCTGGGAGTATTCGGCATGATCCGGAATTTTTTCCGGGGGTTGAACGAAATTGGCAGAGAGAATATCATCGCCTTATATTACTGCTCTGTACCGGCAACCATCCTGGTTACATCACTTTTATTCGGACCCGCTTTTTGCGGCTGGATATGCCCTACAGGAGCACTTCAAGAGTTTGCCGGTATGTTCACCCGCAAATGGACCCGACAGAGAAAAAAAGACCAGTACCCCTTTTCCTGGCCGGTTTTACTGGCAGTCCTGGGCATTATTTTCGTATTTCTTCTCTGGATGTATCGCTTGAGCGTTACCCGGACGTTTTTTATTGAAGATTCCAGCATTTACTGGTCCGAAGTATTAATTATCCTCCTGTTTATCCTGGCTTTTCGACTTCACCAATGGGATGGAAAATTGAGACGTTTGAGAACCCTTTCTTTTATTATTATTGTATTGGGCGCTATTATCGGCCTTAGAATTACTTCCCCGGTACACTTTGGCTTTGCTAAAGTGTATGATCCTGCTTCCTTTCTTTCGACAGTAATGGTTGTCCTGGCAGCCCTGGTGGTTCCCAGGGTATGGTGTAAATATCTTTGCCCCTGGCGCAAAGTCGTAGGCTGGGCCGGGAAACACAGTGTACGCCGTATCAAATTGGATGAAAAAAAATGTACCCAGTGCGGCACCTGCACAGCGGTTTGTGATCTGGATGCCGTCCAGGAGGGGAAAATCGATCTTAACGAATGTCATATGTGCTTCTCCTGTGTTGATCACTGCCCGACAAAAGCATTTACTATCGTTGACGAATGGAAAAAAACGTGCCTCCGGCGGCCCGTTAGCCAGGGGGACTCTTTTCGAGAAAACCGTCCCCCTGGACCCCCTGCAAAAGCTTTTGATTAAGATGAAATATATATTTCTATTATTTTGTATCTTTTGTTTTGTCCTTGATATAGGAGCACAGACATGGCATTCTTTGCGAGGAACAGCCGAAGGCCGGGCAGCTATTGTTTATACTGGTAATGCTGAGATAACTGAGTGGCATTATGTTTATAAAAGCAGCCGACGATTCGAGACCGGTAGTGCTGTATGGGCATCACCAGCTTTGGCTGTGATCGCCGGCCGACCCATGGCTTTCATCGGCGGGTACGACCAGACACTTCATGCCTTGAACCTGGTAGAGAAAAAGGTGGTATGGCGAAAAATTACCAATGGGGAAATCCAGACTGCACCAGTTATAGGGAAAATTGACGGCCTGGATGTGGTGTTCTTTAGCTCTGCCGACAGGACGGTCTATGCCTATGTGGCTTACAATGGCCGGCAATCCTGGACAAAAGAATTAGTGCCTCCTTCCCCTACCCTGGGTGACGTCCATCTCTCAAGTCCACTGGTGTTTAATAATAAACTCTATATCACATGTTTTGCTTATGACAAATCATTATCAGCAAACAAACAGGAAGCCCATCTTTTTTGTCTGGATCTACAAACCGGGAAAATATATTGGAAACTCCTGTTAAGTACAGGATTTCTAAGTTCTCCGGTTGGTTTTATCGTTTCCGGGAGGCCGCATATTGCAGTGGCGGCACGGCGGGGGCTGCTCCAGGCCATTGATGTGTCCCATAAAATTCCCAGGCGCAGGTGGTCTTTCCAGATGCCTCATGAAGTATTGGGCTCACCGGTTATCATTACAGACACGGATTCACCTTTACTTTTCCTGGGTTCAAAGTATGGTAACCTCATTGCCATCGATGCCGCGAGAGGAAAAGAGAGATGGCAGCGAATGGTAGGAAACTGGATTGATAATACGGCTTGTATTGGCGAAATTGATAACAGGAAAATTGTTTTTGTGGGTTCTCATGATTACCGGGTATATGCGTTTGACAGCCAAACCGGTGACATCCTTTGGAAGACGGCATTAGGAGGAGAGGTTTTTTCTGCACCCTGTTTTTTTAGTCTTAATGGTCAACCCATGGTAGCAGCGGCGGCTCTTGATAGTCACCTTTATATAATGGATGCACGTACCGGGGAGATGGTAAATCGTTTTTTTACAGGAAATCCAGTATGGGATAAGGTAGCCAAAGGAGAAACACTTTGGGGGTCGCCGGTGGCGCTTGAAGCAGGTAATAATTCGGCGTTGGTATTTGGTTCTTATAGTGATATGGTATATGTCCTTCCTCTTGTAAAAGAGTGTTCTTTAACTTCTATGGCTCGATCATCCGGCACACTTTGGTTTAGTCTACTGGTGGTATTGATTTTGTTTGTAAGCATTATACTCCCGATTATTTTGAGGCTTCCTGGTAAATCGGATGACTAAATGGGTCTATTTTTCCAGGCCGCAGGCCTAATAAGAAGTTTTTGTGGAAGTTTCGCGGGTCCAGGGATAGAGAAATTATGAATGATGAGGGAGGGCTTTTCAAACTCTTTTTTTAATTTACTGTTAAAGTTTTTCATCATTCAGCATTCATAATTCATCATTCGCTTTTACTTGTCCCCCTGGGCGTAGGAGGCATAATAGGAAATAAATTACCTGGCACACTACTCCTTTTTCTTTTCTTCCCTTTTTTCAAATTCTTTATACGCCGGGGTTTTTGTAAGGTCAAATTCCTCTTGCCACACATCTAATTTCCGGTTACGTCTATATTCTTTCCATATTTTGTGTAGGGTATAGATGTTCTTCCATGCAATTTCTTTACCCTCTTTACAAAGAAGCATCTCCTGCATGAACCGATTATTTGTCGCTAGAAAGAAACGGTAAGCCAGCACGTCAATGGTTTCCAATTTTATGAGTTTTTTTTCTGTGAGTCCGTAGAATGGCCCGAAAAAAGAGAGATAATTTGCCATATCTATTATATTCTCCTCGGAAAATGGGTTTTTTTCTTGTTTATTGTCTTTTGATTCCTCCAGGGATTTGTAAATTTCACATATTTTTGAGTTGGTTATGAAGTCTTGATTAATACGAGTGATAAATTCTGCTTCATTTAAATCTCTTTCTCGCTTGAATTGATACAAAAGCCCAAGCAAACCGCCGGTGGCTGCGATTTGCGCCAGGATATTCAAAATTTTACTTAGTCCCGTTATATACGGCGAAACGGTTTTTATCTTAAGCGGTAAATAAAATGTTATCACTATGATGAGAATTAAAAAGATGACGAGATATCTTTTGTTCATTGCTTGCCTCCTAATGATTTGATTGGGCGAGTTGATGCCAGTAAATTCTCTATGAGCCAAAGCCCCAAACTCTTATCGGCAAATTCTCCGTCCCCTTCGGTACATTTTTCATTAAGCACTCTAATCGGTTCTGGCAGGTTAAATGGTGATAACTCTAAATTCAACGGTCGCCAATCACCTGTAACAATATCATGATTGAAGGGAAAACCTGTGAAAGTGGTGGTCAATATATATTTGCTTCCGGACCTTTTTATATTTTTGAAAGCCAGGTCAATATCTTCATAAGAAAAATGCACCAAACAATCCCGGCAAAAAATTAAATCGACTTTTGGTAAATCATCCATGGTGAGGTCAAGATTTAGAAACCGGTATTTTTTATGGTCATACGTTTGTTGATTTTTTATTATAATATCTTCTACTATATCGGCACCGATATATTCTTTAATATCCAGGTCAATCATGCTCATCCAATTGAAATCACCACAAGGTAAATCCAAAATTGTTTCTATCTTATATTCTTTTATTAAAATCGGTAAATACCTGGCAATTTCCGCAGTTTGGATAAAGTTCGAACCATTGCCGGAAACCGAACCGGCTCCATTCCAGAGGTTGGTTTGATAGATTTGCTTAAAGGTCTCTTGCCTGGAGTAAAAAATCCCTTTATCCGCCAATTTCTTAAAATATTGGTAATCAAAAGGCACGTCATAACGGATTGCTTTTTTTTGTTCTCCCATGCTAGAATTTTAGTGGAAATCCATCGGTATGTCAACAGGAGCAAAAAACTTAACTGCCCTTTTCCCCATACTTTCATTATGAGAAGGGATGCTGAAGAGATCAAGTTAATAAAGATCGGGCTTAAACATTTAAAAAATTTTGTAATTGGAGTTAAAATGCTAATATGATTGAAGAAGAGGAATTTCCTTACAGGCCATATAACTATTGCGACTACCGATGCGAAAAATGTGAATTTAGTTCGGAATGCCCGGTTTTTAAAGAGGAATTGCAAGTAAAACAAGAAGGCAAACATTGGACAGAGGTACTGGGGAACAGCTTTAAAGAAACAAAGGATATGCTCCTGGATCAAATGGAGGAAATGGGTCTCGAAATCTCCACGGATAGTGAAGAAGTCGAAAAGTATAAAGAAGAACACCAAAAAATGGAGAAAGAGGTAAAGAAAAAACCTGCCCTTCGCTTAGCACATGATTATATGTCAAAAGCAATGGACTTCCTGGAAAAGTGCCCATCCTGGTAAAAATTTAGAAATTTAGGGGACAGTCAAGAATTCCACTAACTTAAGTTGGCAGTATGCAGTTGGCAAAAGGTGCTTTGGGGGTATTGAGAATCGCTTTCGGTAGCTGTTTCCATTGATTGCATGCGGTTTCCATTATACCTGACAGCGCAAATCGATTTTGTTTTTTGCCTACTGCTTACTGATTCATTGCCTACTGAGCTTAAGTTAGTGACATTTGGGAAAGATAAGAGCAATTATTATTCACTGCCTGTGACTTCTATCTCAACCGCAGTGCTGGCCGTACCTCCCTCTTCTGCTATCACTTCCACTTCCCACTTGAAGTTACTCACTTTATTAGGGCCATTGACACTGCCATTTTCAATTTTGGTGACCTTGCAATTTTTGTCTTCACCAATGGGATGATTCAGAGTGAGGCTGAAGGTTACGGATTTGTCGTATGTATTTATCCTTGGAATAGATTTTTGCTCAGGACAATAAAACGGATCAATCATTTTCTCCCAGCCCTCTTCCTTCTTTTTAAACACCGTCAATGAAGTCTCCGGATGCTTTTCCAAACTGTTCTTTACAATGCAATCAAAATTATAATTCATTTTAACCTCCTGTTTCTATCTATATGAGTCATTACCCTCGTGCCTATGCTCAAAGCCTTTTAATTAAAAGAAAAGAGAGAGATACTTAACATTTTTTGGCTGGATTGTCAAGGTGGAGTCCCAAAATCCAGCAATTCTAATTTTGGCTTTTTTAAGAACAGGCAAACACAAGGTTTGCCCCTACGGTGGTACGAAAACGGGCATCGGACGTAGGGGCGAATCTTGTATTCGCCTGGACATTCGTCAAAATTAGAATTGCTGCAGAACTCGTTTCTTGCTTGACAAGAATGATTGAATGGAATAAAATTGTATATCACTGATACTGACGGTTTAACGATAGAGGTAAAAATTGCTTCCGAATGTGCTTTATTTCAAAAAACAGGTTGGATGCTTGCTGTTGCTGATATGCCTGGGCTTTTTTTCTGTTTTATATTCCCAAAGAACAAACCTCCAATTCCAACGATTTACCATTGAACAAGGACTGGCTCAAAATTCGGTTTTATGCATTTTACAGGATCAAAAAGGATTTATGTGGTTCGGTACGGAACAGGGTATGAATCGATTTGACGGATACACCTTTGCTGTACACAAATTCCAATATAATAATCCCAATAGTTTGAGTAACAGTTTTGTCTTTTCATTTCATGAAGATTCCTCTGGAATTTTTTGGATTGGTACCAATGGCGGCGGCCTCAATCGCTTTGATCCGGAAAACAAGCAGTTTTCCCATTATTTAGTTGATCCTGAAAGTATTGATAGCCTCAGTAATATCCTTAATGTGGTTTTTGAAGACCATTCCCAGGGATTATGGATCGGCACTGGCGGAGGGGGATTAAAAAAATTTGATCGAAAAAGTAAGACCTTTACTGATTTCCCGGTAAACTCCCACGACCCCAATCTTCTCACCCATAATACCATCAATGCCATTTGGGAAGACCACGGCGGCACCCTCTGGATTGGAACCGATGGAGGATTAAAAAAATTAAACCGAATGACGAATCAAATAGATCCGATGGGTCTCGATGATAAAAAAGTACTGGCCCTTTATGAAGACAACGCCAGGCAATTTTGGGTTGGGACTGACAATGGATTTTATAAATTTGTACCCAGTAACAAACATTGGGTTCATTTTCAGGTCCCTGCCAGTGAAAAGAATTTTTACAGTGCCAATCAAATCAGAACGTTTTACGAAGACCGTTTAGGGATATTTTGGATTGGCACTGAATATGGGCTCTATATATTTGATCGCCAGGGCAAGACCTATCATACATTTTATGCGGACCTGAGCGATCCTCGTGGTTTGACCGGCAATCGAATCGGTGCCATTTATGAAGATCGGTCAGGTGCATTATGGATAGGAGTAGAAGCTGGCGGTCTGCATAAGCTGAACCGCACCGAGCAAAGCTTTAATTATTACTATCGTGATCCGAAAAATCCCGACAGCTTGATTATGCGGGACGTTTTTGCCATTTATGAGGACCAGGAAGGGGTGCTCTGGGTTGGGACATATGGGGAAGGTCTTATTGCCTTTATCCGCAAGACCGGTGAATTTATCAATTACCGGAACCAGCCGGAAGACCCCAACAGCTTAAGTGATAATAGGATCTGGGCTCTTTGCGAAGATCGACAGGGTAGGTTATGGATCGGCACCGCAGGCCGAGGACTCAATCAATTCACCCATAAAACTGGGAAATTTACCCGTTACCAACACCAACCGCAAAATCCCAACTCCCTGAGCAGCGATTTGATTTCATGCATCATTGAGGATAAGGAAGAGAACCTGTGGATTGCCACCAACGGCGGTCTCGACAAATTAGACCCTCAGCGAAAACAATTTACACGCTATCAATCCAAACCCAATCATCCCAACACGTTGGGACACAACAATGTTTATGTCCTTATTGAGGATCGGAAGGGAATACTCTGGATTGGCACCAAAGGAGGATTAAGTCGATTTGATCCCAAAAGCGATACCTTTACCACGTATCGAATCTATCCCCAATATTCCAACAACATGATTCAGCCTGTAATCTATTCGCTCTGGGAAGACCGACAGGGCGTACTCTGGCTTGGAACCACCAGTGGGTTACATAAATTCCACCGGGAAAACGGAACTTTTTCCCTTTACACTGAAAAAGATGGACTGCCCAATGATGTCATCAACGGGATACTGGAGGATGAACAGGGCAATCTTTGGCTCAGTACCAATGAAGGTGTATCAAAATTTAATCCTTTTACCGGGAAATTTAAAAACTACAGCGTGGAAGATGGCCTTCAGAGTTATGAATTCAATGCAGGCTCCTACTTTAAGAGCCGCAGTGGGGAGTTATTTTTTGGGGGAATTAATGGATTTAACGCCTTCTTCCCGGATTCCATTAAAGATAACCCTTATATTCCACCAGTAGTAATCACTGATTTCAAGATTTTTAACCAATCGGTTCCCATTGGAAAGGAGTTTAAGGGGCGTATAACATTGGAAAGGTCTATTACAGATATGGATGCCATTACACTATCCCATAAGCACCATACATTTTCCTTTGAGTACGCGGCATTGAATTATATTCACAGCGAAAAAAACGAATATGCCTATATGATGAAGGGGATTGAAGATTCCTGGAACTATGTGGGGCAGCGGCGTTTTGTTACTTATGCGAACCTGGCACCAGGAGACTATACGTTCAAGGTCAAAGCCTCCAATAATCACGGCGTCTGGAACGAAGAGGGTGTATCGTTAAAAATCACAATACTGCCTCACTTCTGGGAAACATGGTGGTTTAGAATGTCCCTGGCTATTTTGATCCTGGCCCTGGTTTTCATAGTCTTCCGGGTAAGAACCCGTTTGATTCTAAAGCGAAACAGGGAATTGGAAGAGACCGTTGCCAGGCGCACCACTGCCCTTCGGGAATCAGAGGAAAAATACCGAACCGTGGTAGAAAGAGCTCATAGTGGAATTGCAATTATCCAGGATGAGGGAATCGCCTTTAACAACACCCAGTTTGCCAACCTCCTGGGATATGGTAAAACAGATATCACCCATCAACCATTGGTACAATTTGTAGCCGCAGAAAAACAATCCGAGTTTAATGATCTATTGGCTGACTCCAGGAATGAGAAACGGTTGTCGGGAAATTTTGAGACCATATTGCGTCATAAAGAGGATCAGCCTATCCATGTGGAAATCAGTTACGGAAGTATCAGGTACAAGAAGCAGCCAGCATTGCTCATGTTTTTTCATGATATTCGCATGCAGAAACTGTTGGAAGAGGAGCGAATGAAAACCGCAAAGCTTGAATCCACCAGGATTCTTGCCGGGGGTATTGCCCATGATTTTAACAACCTCCTGACGATCATACTGGGAAATATCGAACTGGCCATAGGGGATGTGAATCCTGGTGAAGGTAATCAAATTTGGAGAGCGTTATCGGACGCAGAAATATCCGGAAGGAAAGCCGCAGATTTGGTTCGACAATTCATTACTCTTTCAAAAGGGGACGCCCCTATTAAGAAAACAGAGTATATGCAGCCTATTATCCGGGATGCGGTTCATTCTGTACTCCAGGGCTCAAATGTATCCATTCATTTTGATCTTCCTGATGATCTCTGGGCAGTGGATTGCGATACCCAACAGATCAAACAGAGCATCGAAAATATCGTCATCAATGCAAAACAAGCCATGACTGCTGACGGAGTACTTGAAATAACGGCTCAAAATAAAGAATTGACACCCCAACAAATTCCCAATAAAAAGGCTGGGAAGTATGTCTGCATAACCCTTAAAGATAATGGAGTCGGTATTGCCAGCGAAGACCTCCCGAGAATATTCGATCCCTATTTCAGCACCAGGGATGATGTGACCCAAAAGGGTTTAGGACTGGGGCTATCAGTGGTGCAATCAATCATTTCAAAACATGAAGGCACTATTCATGTGGCATCGGAGGTCAATGTTGGTACAACTGTTCGCATTTGTCTCACCGCTTCTTCTTAAAAAAACGGTTGTCATTTCTTATGGACCAGGCCCTAAACGTTTTCTCATGTGTAAATATTTTTTCTTGGCAATTTTTTCGAATATGGTATTAATATAACATCGTGGCAAAAATGGAAATAAGGAGAAAAAGATGATCACATTTAAGCAGCTATTTAAAAGGGAATTTATGTCAGGAATCGTATCTATATTGGCTATTCTCTTAATGGCAGTGTGGACAGCGCCTGTATCAGCGTCAGAGGATAAACTGGATTCAAAGAAAAAAAAAGAGATTGTCAATCAAATTACCACTGCTCTGAATGAACACTATGTATTCCCGCATGTAGCCAAAAGGATGGGTGAACACCTGAGGAAACGGTTAAAAAAAGGTGCCTACAAAAAAATCACCAATCCCATAGAATTGGCCGAGGTTATTACCAAAGATTTGCGAGACGTCTCCCATGATCTTCATCTGCGGGTTGGGTACTACCCGGAATCCCCGCGTCCAAGAGAAGATCAGCCCATAGACCGCGAAAAAACCTCCCGCCGAATAGGATTTACAAACGCCGCCTTTGAAAAAGTACAACGACTGACCGGTAATATCGGTTACCTGAAACTGAACGGTTTTATCAATGCGGAGTATGGCGGCGCTACTGCTGTGGCTGCTATGAATTTCCTGGGCAATACCGATGCCCTTATCATTGATTTACGTCAAAACGGCGGCGGCGCTCCTTCCATGATCCAGCTCATTAACAGTTATTTCTTTGACGAACCGGTTCACCTCAATAGTTTTTATATCCGTAAAGGTGATAAAATCAACCAATTCTGGACCTCTGCCCATATCCAGGGAAAACGGATGACCCATGTGGATATTTATGTTTTAACCAGTAAAAGAACCTTTTCCGCTGCCGAAGAATTTACATACAACCTGAAACACATGAAGCGAGCCACTATCGTAGGTGAAACCACAGGCGGCGGCGCTCACCCTGTGGATTTCCACTATCTCGATGAAGTGAAATTCGGGATGTCCATTCCTTTCGGCCGCGCGATTAATCCTGTCACCGGAACCAACTGGGAAGGAAAAGGTGTGAAACCCCATGTCGAAGTTCCCCAGGAACAAGCATTCGATACAGCCTATGACCTGGCCCTTAAAAAATTGATCGAAAAAGCAAATGAAGAAAAGAAACGCTGGATCGAAGGCGATTTTAACAGCGCCGGTTACAGGATGATGGGTATCGGAGAGCTTGAAAAAGCCATAAAAATATTCAAAAAAAATGTTGAATTGTTTCCCATGTCCGATAATGTCTATGACAGCCTGGGCGATGCCTATATGAAGAATTTCCAAAAAGAACTTGCCATCAAAAACTATAAAAAATCACTGGAACTGAATCCTAATAATCTCAATGCCGCGCGGATGTTGAAAAAGCTAGAGGAATTAAAATTCTAAAAAACGTCAGTAATTTATTACTGAAAAAGCATCTTTTTTATACTATTATATTACCAACAAATTTGTTGGCAACAAAACCGTTGGCAACAATTGTGTTGCAGGATGGGGAGATGCTAAAAACCACTAAAAAATTAGTATTTAACAAAAGATAAATTAAATAAATTAAAAAATATGCTCCAAAACATAAATTTTTTTAATTGAAAAATTAATAAAATCAATATTTTGCGCCATATAAATTAAAAATATTAATAGTAAAAAAAGAAAGACGAGAGGCGAGAAGTAATTTAAGGCTGCAAAATCAAAAAATCCGAAATTCGAAGCACGAAATCCGAAACAAATTCAAATGGCCAAAATACGAATGACCGAAACAAGACCCCGATATGGCCGCCAATATTTTATTTTAGACATTTGAATTTCGGATTTGTTCCCCTGCTACGTAGCAATACTATTCGCAGAGTAGTATCGGCTTTCGAATTTCGTGCTCCGGATTTAATGTAGCCTTAAATTAGTGGCATTCTTGATAAGCAAAGGGCAAAGGGGAAAACGAATTTTTAGAGCTCCTGGGCATCCACTACCGCGATGGCGGTTAAATTCACGATGTGATCAACAGAATCGCCGCGCTGCAGGACATGAACCGATTTATTCAATCCCATTAGAACGGGTCCTACAGCCGTGGCACCACCCAGCCGTTCCATTAATTTATAGGCAATATTCCCGGCATCCAGATCAGGGAAAATCAATACATTGGCCTTTTCCTTTAATTTGCTAAAGGGATAAGTGGAACTCAAAATTTCAGGGCTCACCGCGGTATTGGCTTGCATTTCACCGTCAATAATTAAATCCGGTCTTTTCTGTTTGACAATTTCAACAGCCTGCTTTACTTTAATTGCATGGGGGTGCCGGGTGCTTCCAAAATTGGAGAAAGAGAGCATGGCCACTTTTGGTTCAATTCCAAATCGATGCACTGTTTCAGATGAACTGATGGCAATCTCTGCCAGGTCTTCTGCTGTCGGTTCGATGTTCACTGTGGTGTCGGCAAAGAACATGACGTCATCTTTAAAAATCATCATATAAAGCCCGCATACTTTGGTCAACTCAGGTCTCATCCGGACGATCTCCAACGCGGGTCGTATTGTTTCCGGGTAGTGCGTGGTTATCCCGGAGACAAGGCCATCCGCATCCCCATAATGTACCATCATTGAACCGAAATAATTCGGTATTTTCATCATTTCCCTGGATTCTACCATGGTCACGCCTTTTCGCTGCCTTATATCGAAAAACTCTTTTACATATTCATCAAATTTAGGATATTTTTCAGGTTCAATAATTTCAACGCCATCCAGGCAGCTCAGCTCGAGTTTCTTGATCTTTGTTTCAATTTCTTCTTTATTTCCAAGAAGTATTGGTTGGGCCATTCCCTCATCGCAAATGTTCTGGCATGCCCGCAAGATTTTTTCTTCATTACCTTCGGGAAATACGATTCTTTTGGGTTGGGCTTTGGCTTTTTCAATAAAAAATCGCATGACTTCCCGGGACCTTCCTAAGCGGGCTTCTAACCGGTGTTGATACTCCTCGATATCTATTTTTATTTTGGCCACGCCTGTTTCTATTGCAGCCTTTGCCACAGCCGAGGCTTCATAGATCAATACCCTGGGATCAAAGGGTTTGGGGATGACGTAATCGTGTCCGAATTTGATGGGTTTATTTCCATAAGCCTTTATGACAGAATCCGGCACATCTTCTTTGGCCAGCCTGGCCAACGCATGGGATGCTGCCACCTTCATCTCTTCATTGATGATGGTAGACCTTACATCCAGAGCACCTCTAAAGATGAAAGGGAAACCCAAAACATTGTTCACCTGGTTGGGATAATCGGAGCGTCCGGTTCCCATGATCAGATCGCTTCTTACACTGACGGCATCCTCATAGGTTATTTCTGGGTTGGGATTGGCCATAGCGAAGATGATGGGTTTTTCTTTCATGGAGGCTACCATCTCTTTTGAAACAACATTGGCCACTGATACACCCACGAAAACATCGGCGCCTTTGAGAGCGTCGGCCAGTGTTCTCGCTTTTGTATCCTGGGCAAATTTTTCTTTGAAAGGATTCATGCCTTCTTCTCTTCCCTTGTAAAGAACACCTTTTGAATCACATAAGATCAGGTTATCTTTTTTTATTCCCAGTTTCAGGTAAAAATTGGCAATTGCAATCCCTGAGGCCCCTGCTCCATTCAAAACAACTCTCACTTTGTCAATATCTTTATTTTGAATTTCAAGGGCATTGAGAAGTCCGGCACCAGTGATAATAGCTGTCCCGTGCTGGTCGTCATGAAAAACAGGGATATTTAAATCTTTTTTTAAGGTTTCTTCAATATAAAAACATTCGGGAGCTTTTATATCTTCCAGGTTGATACCGCCGAAGGTGGGCTCCAGTAATCTGCATACCTTGATCACATCATCCGGGTCGAGTGAATCGACTTCGATATCAAACACATCGATATCGGCAAATCGTTTGAAAAGAACCCCTTTCCCTTCCATAACGGGTTTCCCGGCCAGGGGACCGATATTCCCCAGCCCTAAAACAGCCGTACCGTTGGTGACCACTGCCACCAGGTTTCCTTTGGCAGTGTAAATGTAAGCATCTTCCGGGTTGGCTTTGATCTCAAGGCACGGTTCTGCCACTCCCGGGGTGTAGGCCAGTGATAAATCTTTCTGGGTCAAACATGGCTTTGTGGCAATGACCTCGATTTTACCATATTTTCCTTTTGAATGGTAATCCAATGCTTCTTGTTTGGTAAACATTTTTATAAACCTCACTTTTTATTTTTTTTAGGCTTCATTCTATCACTCCTAATGGTTGAGTGCAAGTAAAAAAAAATTTTTTTTTAAACGATTTTTTTAAGCAAAATAATGAGGAAAAAAAGTACCAGGCAAAAGGCAAACGAAGCACCGCTCTGGATTTTTTATAAGGGAATGGCTATAATATTTAATAAGCCATTCTTTCAGTTAAAAAGAGAATTAAACCAGGTCAGATGAGAGTATACATTGCCGCTTCATTAAGGTGCTTGATTTTTGGGTCAGCTTTTGTAGGGATGAAGATTGCCCTGGAATCTGTAAATCCGATGATGCTGATATTTTCAAGATATTTCATAGCAGCCGTACTCATCAATTTAATAATTTCCAGGTTTACTGCCACTGCCAGGGAAAAAATCAGACCTGCTGATTACAAATATCTCATTCTGTTGGGAATCCTGGAGCCGATTATTTTTTATATGTTCCACGCCTACGGTTTAAAATACACATCTGCCATTCGCGCGACGATTATTCTCTCAATCACCCCAATCATGATTGCGTTGCTTTCGTCACCCATCCTGAAGGAGAAACTAACGTCGATAAAGGTGGTCACCATTATAGGGTCAATGACCGGGGTGTATATGGTGGTTGCTACAAAAGAACCGATTCAAGTCGGCGACACCTATTTATTGGGCGACTTGCTTATTTTTCTTGCAGCCGTCTGCCATGCATTCTACACAATTTTCGCCCGCAAACTTTCCTTTAAATATTCCTTTTTCACAATCACCCGGTTTAACCGGCCTTATCATCATCTTATTCTTTGTTTTTCTTCTCAGCTGGCACGAACGGAAAAAATTAAAAAGTCCCCATGGGGAATAGACCTCTACTGCGAAAATTTAAAATAGAAATTAACGTAAAATAATGAACTGTTAGAAGTAAAGTGTATGTGGCTCATGCTCCCTGCTGTCATTCATACTTTATTGCGTCCACTGGATTGACATTAGCAGTTTTTATTGATCGGTAAATGACTGTGACTAAAGCAATGACCAATGCTATAAAACCGGAAAGAATAAAGTTTCCGATTCCAATGGAGGTGCGGTAGGCAAAATTTTGCAGCCATTTGTTCATAACAATATAAGCAACCGGCCAGGCTATTACATTTGCAAAAAGAACCCAGGTGATAAATTCCTTTGACAGGTTTAAAGTTAAATTTGAAAAAGTTGCCCCTAATACCTTACGGATTCCAACTTCCTTAGTCCTCTGTTCGGTGGTAAAGGAAGCCAGGCCAAATAGACCGAGACATGAGATTAAAATAGCAAGGATTGTAAAAAATTTAAAAATGGTTTGAATCCTCTCTTCTGAACGATACAATTTATCAAAATTTGTGTCAAGAAAAAAATATTCAAAGGTATACGCAGGCGAGAAAACCTTTAATTTTTTTTCTAAAAAATTAAGAATCGAGGAAATTTCATTGGTTTTTAATTTTACTGAAATAAAATTTACATTTCCAGGGTCCATATAAAGAACCAGCGGTTCTATCTTTTGATGAAGGGATTTAAAATGAAAATCCTTTACAACACCCACTACTCTTCGTTTTATAAACTTTTCCGGGGTCTGCGGTATTAGTATCCCTTTACCAATTGCCATCTCCGGTCTCTCCCAGTCGAATTCTTTTACTGCTGATTCATTGAGTATAAGTCCTCTCTTTTCATCGGTTGCAAAATCCATTGAAAAACTCCTGCCTGCTGATAACTCTATTCCCATCAGAGGAATAAAATCGGTATCAATATTAATAAATGTTATATCTTTAATCCTGTTTTTATTTACATCTTCTCTTAGAAATCCCTGATCATGAAAGTGCCGGTTACCTGGAATATTTGATGATGTTGCAACCTTTAAGACAGCTGTATTTTTTATTAATTCCGACTTAATAGAGTCATATTTATTTAGCAAGGAACTATCTCTTGCCGGGATGACCACTATTTGCTCCTTTTTAAAACCCAGTTTTTTATTCTTCAAAAATTTCAACTGGTTCATTATAACTGTTGTACCGATGATTAAAACAATCGAGATGGTAAACTGTAAAACAACAAGGCTTTTGCGCAAAAAGTGAGATCGATTTTCGGTACCTTTCTTTACTGCTCCTCTCAATACTTTAACCGGTTGAAAGGACGAGAGAAAAAAAGCCGGGTAACATCCCGATACAAATCCTACAAAAAGTATAACTGCAATAAAAGAAATAAATGATAAAGGATTGGTTAGAAAGTTATTAGACAATTCTTTTAATGTAAACGCATTATACACAGGTAGTACGCATTCTACCAACAAGAGGGCAATTATTCCGGCAATAAGGGTTAAAAGTGTAGACTCGCCGATAAATTGTTTGATCAGCAGCGTTCTATTTGCACCGACTGTTTTCCTTAATCCTACCTCTTTCGCCCGGTTGGCTGACCTGGCAGTCGATAAATTCATGAAGTTTATGCATGCGATCAAGAGAATTAAAAATGCTATTGCTGAGAAAATATAAACTGTATTTATATTGCCATTCGGTTCAATCTCAAATGCAAGATGTGAATAGAGGTGGATTTCGGAAATCGGGCGAAAGACAAATCTCATAATTGTATTTATATCGACATCCGGTCCAAGGAAACTTCTGATTGTCTTTCCCATATGCTTATCTATAAAAAGCGGAATTTTCGATTCCAGTTTATCTTGCTGATGTTGATGATTTTTAGGGAACAGGAGGTATGTATAAACACTGTTACTTAACCAATTATTTAATTGGCTCCCTAAAATTTTATTAAGAGTAGAGTAGGATGCAAAACACTCACTTTTAAAGTGAGAATTATTCGGAAGCTCTTTTAAAATTCCTGAAATTTTAAAATCAAGCGTCTCTTCCTCCCATTTAATCGTAAGTATCCTCCCGATCGATTCAGTACTATTGAAATATTTTTTACTCATTCTTTCTGTTAGAACTATAGAATTTGGTTCTTTTAATGCCGTATCAGGAGAACCCTTAATAAGTGGGAATGTAAAGACTTTGAAAATATTTTCATCTGCAAAAAAGATTTTCTCTTCAAAAAAGTCATTTTTCCAATTCCTCACCATATGCTGGCTGGGCCATATTCTAACTGCATATTGGATTTCCGGGAAATCATTTTTTAATGCCGGACCCATTGGGTGAGCCGTTGTCGGCGAATGATACGGCTGGTTTTGAAATATTCCTTTGCGTTCAAGCCTGTAAATCCGGTCATATTTCTCATGGTATTTGTCATAGCTGAGCTCATCTTGAACGTAAAGCATAATTAAAATGCAGCAGGCAATACCAATTGCTAATCCTGCAATATTAATAAAGGTATAGCCCTTATGTCGCAACATATTTCTAAATGCAATTTTTAAATAGTTTTTAAGCATGGTTACCCTCCAGTAAATGGTTCCTGATACAAATCCAGGAATTGATTTAAATATTTGAGCCCATATCCATATACGGGCTTTAAAACATCCTTCGGAATCATATATATAGTGATACAACTCATCAAAGTCCCCACTTAAATAAAGATAATCTTCCCGGGGGAGAAAGCGGTGGAGCAGCCAATTGGCCATTTTTGGAATTTTTGCCCCGGGTTTACTCATTTGATTATCTCTTTTTTAAAATCCGGCAGCACAAACCCTTCCCAAATCCTTTCGTGAAATTTTTTGATTTCAGATAGGGCCTGATAACCTTTGTCGGTTATTTTATAATATTTAATGGCTTTGCCGCCGCGAATTGAATTGGATTCACCCATATATGATTCAAGATATCCATCTATATCCAACCTGTTTAACGGAGCATAGATTGTACCAACTGAGAAATATTTACCTGTAAATTTTTTGATCTGCTCCCTTATGGGGACTAAATAAGCATTTTTTCCTAAATGATAGATTGCAAGTAAAATTTGTTCTTCCGGTCTTGTTAAAACTTTCATTGGCACCTCAATTTTATTTATTTCTTCGAAATAATCAAAGTTCTAATATATAATATACGAAAGTTTCTTCGAAAAGTTCAAAGAAATCGTTTTTTTTTATTTTTTTTAAACCAACGATAGATTGAGTAATGTTCGCTTCACGCACACCCCGCCCAGCGGTGAGAACTTATTGACAGAATGATGGAATGTTAGAAGAATAGGATTTGGCTTTTAACTCTATGCTCCATGCCCCATGCTCCATGCTCCATGCGAATCCTAAAAATATTCTCACTCCATTCTCCGCGCTATTATTCATACTTCAATACATCTACCGGGTTGGCATTTGCAGCCTTTATTGATTGGTAACTGACTGTGAACAAAGCAATGACCAGCGCTATGAGACCGGAAAGGACAAAGATTCCGATTGTAATACTGGTGCGGTAAGCAAAACTCTCCAGCCATTTGTTCATGGCAAAGTAGGCTGCCGGCCAGGCGATTACATTGGCCAGAATCACCCATTTGGTAAACTCCTTGGATAAGAGAAGGGTTAATGCTGATACCGAAGATCCCAGCACTTTTCGGATTCCAATTTCCTTTGTTCTCTGTCTGGCCGTGTGGGAGGCTAAACCCAAGAGTCCAAGACTTGAAATAAAAATTGCAAGAAATGCAAAATATTTAAAAATCTTTCCCATACGCTTTTCAGATACGTAAAGACTGCCAATGGTTTCATCAAGAAAACCAAATTCAAATGGGATACCAGGGGAGAATTTTTTCCAGGTTTTTCTCAAATGTCTAATTGCACCTGGAATATTATCCGAATTTATCTTAACAATGAGGTATTTAAATAATTTAGGTCTTATCATTAATAACAGCGGTTTTATCCTATTATGAATAGATTCAAAATGAAAATTTTTTACCACCCCAATAATTTTACCATTCTTACCCCAATTGGAAAACCGTTTCCCCACTGGTGACCGTATCCCCATTAGCTCTATTGCCTTTTCATTCACAATGTAACCTTCAACACGGTCTGTGGATATATCTTTGGAAAATTTCCGACCTTCCAATATCTCTAAATTTAATGTTTCAATATAGTCATCGTCAACGGAAACCCATGGAATTAATACGTTTTGGCCAGGGTCTTTACCTTCCCAATCCACACCTGTACTTTGTGCAGCAATATGTGTTGGCAAACTTGAGGCAGCAGCAGCACTCAAAACGTCAGGATTTTGCAGTAATTCATCTCTCATTACGCCATATTTTTCCCCTATTTCTCCTAGCATTGGAATATAAACCATATGCTCTTTATCATAGCCTAATTTTTTATTTTTTATATATTCAAGCTGGCTGTAAACAACAATTGTACATATTATCATAAAAATTGAGATAGAAAATTGCGTTACTACCAGGACCTTTCTGAAAACAGAACCTTTGGGACCTGATTTTAAAGATCCTTTTAATACCTTTACGGGTTGAAACGATGAAAGCAACAAAGCCGGATAGCTACCGGAAATGACTCCTGTGAATATTGCTATGATAATCAAACCAGAACTAATATTTATGTTTCTTAAAAGATCAATTGATAATTGCTTGCCTGAGAGGTCATTAAAAACCGGGAGTAAAACAGAAACCAAGATAATTGCTAAGAAAAAAGCAAGAAATGATAAAATAATCGATTCACCATAAAATTGTTTTATAATATCTCTTTTTTGTGCACCCACAACTTTTCTCATGCCGACTTCCCTGGCACGATTTCCTGCCTGGGCAGTTGTCATATTAATGAAATTAATACAGGCAATAAATAAAACAAATAATGCTATTATTGAAAAGATATAAACATATATTATTAGTCCCCCTCCGCTGAGATCATGGAGATGAATCTTTGTCAATTGCTGAAGATTCACTCTTACATTCCATTCCGGTTCATAATTCTTTATAATACCTGATATTTTTTCCGTTAACTCCATACCCGAGATATTTTTTTGAAGTTGTACATATGTTCGATATGACATGTCACCCCAACTGTCGAAATTCTTTCTAAAATCTCTCAGCAGAGTGAATGGTACAAGAAAATCGAATTGAATGTGCGAGTTTAATGGTATATCTTTTATTATACCTGTAACGGTAAAATCCAACTGGTTACCTACTTTGAGTGTTTTGCCAATGGGATTCATATCTCCGAAATATTTTTTACTAATGCTTTCTGTCAGGATAATTGAGTTCAGACTGGGAAAAGCTTCTACAGGATTACTGCTAACAAAAGGGAATGTGAACATATCGAAGATAGATGGGTCGGCAAATCCAACCCCGTTTTCTTTGAAAACGTTTATTCCATACTTTACTGTTAGACTGAAAGCTGTGAATCTCGTTGCGTTAACTATCCCGGGATATTTTTTCTTCAATGCAGGTGCAAGAGGCGGCGGTGTTGAAGCAGACCGTAAAGTCTTACCATCTGAAAAGGACTGTTCCACAATAACTCTATATAGTTCATTCGCATTTTTATGAAACCTTTCATAGTTCAACTCATCCTGAACCCATAAAAAAATCAAGATACAGCAGGCCATACCCATCGCGAGACCCGTGACATTGATGAATGAATACCCTTTATATTTTAAAATGCTTCTTAATGCTATTTTGATATAATTTTTAAACATGGTTATACTCCAATAAATGTAATTTTTAAAAAAAAGAGGAATTGATTTTAATACCTGTGACCAGTACCAGTATCTCGCCCGGATTATACCTCTTTCACAGCATAAATCATTATAGATTTCTTCAAAGTCTCCCAATACAGAAAATCGTTCGTCCATACTTGAAATTTTGCCCAGTATCCATTGGGCTATCGCAGGGGGCTTTTTTAAAGTAGTCTTCATTATATTTCCTTTTGATTTAAGAACAAATCAGTAATACCTTCCCATAATAACTCCTGGTGTTTCCTTACTTCATGTAACGCTACTTTCCCTTCCTGTGTTAATCGATAATACGTTTTACTGCGTCCACCCCTCTCAGGTGTAGGGTTTCCAGCACTCTTTGAGACATATCCTTTTCTCACAAGCTGATCTAAAGAAAAGTAAAGTGCTCCCATGGAATATTTCTTTTTAAATAATTCGGATACTTGTTTATTAATAGTAACACCATAGGCATTGTCATCCAGTTTCCAGATGGCAATTAAAATAACTTCTTCCAATCTTGTGAGAATACTCATTTTTACTCCTTTTTTCTATTTTTATTGTATTCTAATATATATACGTAAAATTTCAATAAAAGTTTCAATTGGTTTCCAATAAAAATAAAAATTTAATATGAAAAAAAAGTGCCAGGCTGGACGAGCCGGAATAAAAAGTGACTAAAGTTAAGGAGGCGCTTCGCGCCAATTTATATCTATTAAGCTAAATGTGCGCCGTTTCGCAGGCGCACCACAATTTTAGCTACTTTAATTACTTTTTTCTGCTTCTTCCCACCTTTGGATTGAACCATCTATTTTGTGAATGACAAGATCATAATCTTTTCCTTTTAGTTTCTGGCCACCTCTTACAGCTTCTTCCTTACTATGATAAATTCTAGTTGCCCTGCTCGCACCATGTTTTCTTACCGGCCAACGATCTTTCCTTTTTATTACATGAACCCTTTTTGCTTTCGACTTCGAAATGGATTTCTCTCATTAATTATTCGATCAAATTCATCTAACTTTTCTTTACTTTTGTCTGAAATCAAGCCATTCAGCTCTTCAATTGCCTGAAGTTTTTCTGTTAAAGAAAATTTCTCTTGTGATTCTTCAACAGGTAAGATGATTATCTCTATTTTTGATTTTCGCATATTTTCAGGGATTTGAATGATCCCTTTCAATTTGCCAGGCTCGATTATTTCTCTTACACATTCCATTTTCTAACTCCTGCTGTAACAGTTATGAAATATTTTTTTTTATTTGTCAAGTCTTTTTAAACACCTATATTCACCGGCAACAATTGGAGAGTAGGGGGGAACCTTGTGTTCGCCTGTTTTAATTCTTTAAAAAACAGGAGTACCATTTTCAGGCGAACACAAAATGCAGGCCGAGCCCCTACCCATGCGGCTTTTAATAAAAATAAATAATCTGATGGTTGATTTCGGAACAAAATAGGGAATAGACGAATATTTATAAAAAAATCTCTCTTCATATCGGTACCGCAATAGGGAATTAAATATATTAAAAATATCGCCTGAAAATATTAATTTTATTTAAATGGATGTTGAAAAAATTAATTTTTATGGCTGTATATATTAAAAAAATTAATGATAAGAAAAAAGAAATGGATATAAATGAAGTTGAAAAATCTGAAAGCTTAGATTATAATTAGAATGCCATGAAAGAAATTTACAAAATTGACGATAAGTTATTCAAGAAAATCATTGCCAATCCAAAAAATGCCAGAGATTTCCTGGAAAAAGTACTCCCAAAAAGTATTAAAAAACAACTGGATTTTTCAAGAATCCACATCGAACCCACCAACTTCATTTCAGATGAATTCAAAGAAAGTTATGCAGATATTACTATAAAAATGAAAATGAAAACCAAAAAAAGGAAAAAAATCCCCACTGATATCTATTTCATATTGGAACACAAAAGCGAAGGAAAAAATAAATTACTGCTGCAAATCCTCAAGTACATGTACTTTGTATGGGAAAAAGATATATTAAACAAAAAGCCCTTGCGTATTATAATCCCCATCGTATTTTATCACGGCAAACGAAAATGGAAAGTACCAAAAGCCTTTGTAGATCAGTTCGATGTGGATGATGAAGTAAAACAATTCCTGTTAAATTACCGCTACGTCCTGTTTGATACCAATGATTGGAACCTGGCAGATGAAAGCAATAAAGAATTAAGGGAAAACGTTTTCCTATTTTCAGCATTGGCCTTAATGAAAGCCTCATTCAAAAATGACCCAGATACAATACTGGAAATATTAAAATTCTGGCATGAAAAAGGTTTTACTAAAGATAGGCAAAACTTATTGTTCTTCCTGGTATATATTTCGCAGACCCACAATATAAGCATGGCTCGATTGGAAAAAATGCTCAAAAAAAGTAAAATCGAAGGAGGTGAAATCATGCAAACATTAGCAGAGCAATTAAAACAAGTGGGAAAAGAAGAAGGAATAAAAATTGGTGAAGAAAAAGGAAAGGAAGAGAAGGCGAAAGAAACAGCCAAAAATTTGTTAGAAATGGGCATTGATATTGATAAAATTGCAAAAGCAACAGGTCTAAATAAAGAAGAAATCGAAAAACTGGCTTAAAAACACATTGAATAATTTGAGGGCAAGAGAAATCAAAATAGCTCACAGGCGCCAAAAATATTTTTATCCCAGGTAGGCATTCACTTCTCCGATAGTAAAGGTAAAGTCATTTTTTTTTGATGATGAAGATTCTTCTAAAAGTCTTTTTACTTCCTGTATTTCCAAATCGTTATTGATATTTTCAAATTCATCATTTTCTGTTGTTTCAATAAATTCTGCGATTTCCTTTAAACTCTTTTTATTTTTCATCTTAATATCCTGAAAGTATCATACATTAAAATTAAAAAAATTTCTATAAAATTTGAGATTTTTCATTTTTCTGGTACAAGTTGAAAAGATAATGGAAAAGAAAAAGGACAAACGAGTATTTATTTTCCATCAGCAAGTAAACTCTGCCGCTTCATCCATCTTTCATCTTTTTCTCAATCCGGGCCCAGGTGTCACGTAAGGAGACCGTACGATTGAATATGAGTTTTCCTTCTGTCGAATCGGGGTCCACACAAAAATACCCCTGCCGCAAAAACTGGAAACGGTCACCCGGTTGGGCCTGGGCCAGGCCGGGCTCTACCATACAATCACTCAATACCTCAAGGGATTGGGGATTCAAATAGTCTTTAAAGGTTTTTCCTTCCTTTTCATCATTGGGATTCTCTTTTAAGAAAAGCTGATCGTAGAGCCTGACTTCAGCTTTGACGGCATGGGCTGCAGATACCCAGTGGGAGGTGCCTTTGACTTTACGGCCGTCGGAGGACCAACCACCTCGCGTCTCCGGATCGTACGTGCAGTGGAGTCGGATGACCTCACCAGTATCTTCATCCTTTACCACCCGCTCACATTTTATATAATAGGCATGCTTGAGTCGTATCTCCTTGCCCGGGGAGAGACGGAAGAATTTTTTGGGAGGATCTTCTCGAAAATCCTCCTGCTCAATGTAAATCTCCCGGGAAAAAGGAATCTTCCGCGTGCCACTGCCTGGATCTTCAGGATTGTTCTCAGCATCCAGCATCTCCACTTTACTCTCGGGAAAGTTATCGATGATAACTTTAAGAGGGCGCAGGACTGCCATTACCCGTTGGGCACGCTTGTTTAAATCCTCCCGAAGACAGTGTTCCAGCAGAGCGATGTCCACGGTACTGTCTGCCTTTGCCACCCCGATGCGTTCGGAAAAATCCCGGATGGCCTCAGGCGTATACCCACGCCTACGCAAACCAGATATGGTGGGCATGCGCGGGTCATCCCAGCCGTTGACATATCCACCCTCCACCAACTCCAGCAGCTTACGTTTACTCATGACCGTGTAATTGAGATTGAGGCGGGCAAATTCGATTTGCTGCGGATGGAAAATCCCCAATTGATCAAGACACCAATCATACAAGGGTCGGTGGGCCTCAAATTCCAGGGTGCATATGGAATGGGTGATACCTTCGATAGAGTCGGACTGGCCGTGGGCCCAGTCATACATGGGATAAATACACCACTTATCACCGGTCCTGTGGTGGGTGGCCTTCAAAATGCGGTACAATACAGGGTCCCGCATGTTTAGATTGGGGGATGCCATATCGATCTTTGCCCGCAACACCCGGGTGCCGTCCCCGAATTCACCGGCACGCATCCGATTAAAAAGATCAAGATTCTCCTCCTCTGAACGGTTCCGATAAGGACTCTCCTTACCGGGTTGAGTAAGGGTGCCCCGATACTCCCGGATCTCTTCGGGACTGAGATCACAAACATAGGCTTTCCCGGCCTTGATCAATTGAAGGGCATACTGGTACAATTGTTCATAATAATCGGAAGCATAATACTCACGGTCTTCCCAATCAAATCCCAGCCACCGGATATCTTGTTTGATGGATTGGACGTATTCTTCCTCTTCTTTGGAGGGATTGGTATCATCGAAACGCAAGTTGCAAAGGCCGTTGTATTCTTTAGCCAGTCCGAAATTGAGGCATATGGACTTGGCATGCCCAATATGCAGGTAACCATTGGGTTCGGGTGGAAACCGCGTATGGACGCGTCCGTTGTTTTTATTCTCACTTAAATCTTTTTCGATGATGGCCTTTATAAAATGGGTCGAGGCTCTTTGGGCTTCATTGGCTCTATCACTCATCCGTTGTCTCCTTGAAAATAAAGGAGTAATGGAGTATTGGAGTGTTGGAGTGCTGCTGTTTCTTTCCAATACTTCACTATTTCACTACTCCGGTACTTCAGAACTCTTATCTGTTTCATTGTAAAATTTCGATGATGGGTTTCCTGGGTTTTTTTCGTATCTGTTTAATCAATAAAATTCCAATGACAAACCCGCCCACATGTGCCATCCAAGCGATACCGGAGCCGGCGCCGGCATAGAGAAATTGAAAGATAAACCAGACGATTAAAAATACAAAGGCAGGCAAATCTATAAATGTAATGAATATAAAAATAAAAACCAGGGTGCGAACTTTTGCATGAGGGTACAATATCAAATAGGCACCCATGACCCCGGACACAGCGCCGCTGGCTCCGATAACCGGTATCAAGGAATTAAAATGAAATAAAACATGAACCAAACTGGCACCAAGTCCTGCTAAAAAATAAAAAATGATAAATTTCACTTTCCCCAGGTAATCCTCGATATTATTGCCAAAAATCCACAAAAAAAGCATATTGCCCAGCAGGTGCCAGAGAGACCCATGCATAAATATGGATGCAAACAAGCTCACAAAGGGGGAAATTTCTCTTCCATTGTAATAAACAGGCCGCCCGGTAAACCTGTTCTGCCCCACCAAAACAGGCATATTTTTAAAATGGGTGATTTCAGCAGGCACCATGGCCGAATTTACAATATGATAACCCAACGGTTTATCAGAGAACATACCCTGGTAAAGAAATACGGCGACATTGATGATGATCAATACAATGGTGACGTAAGCGGTCTTTCTGGTGGGATTGTAATCCTTAATGGGAAACAACATTTTAGAACTCCGCTGACGGTGACACCAGCCGGATGCGTTTGGTTTGAATCACGAATATATGCATATTCATATTAAACATCTGATTTCTCCAAATGGTTGAGAAAAAGGATGACCCGTTTGATGGATTCTTCTTTCCCAAAAAAAGCGAATACATCAAATATAGACGGGCTGACGGTCTCCGACGTGAGAGCAAAACGGGCAGGATGGATTAAATCCGCTGCTTTCAAGCCGTTTCGCTCGGCACAATCCCTGACCCCCTTTTCAATGGCTGCCCTTTCAAATGGATCAATTGCCTCAAGTTGATCCAACAGCAATCTTAAATGGCTTTTTAGATCACTATTACTATAATGATGGATTTCACTGAGTTTTTCCAGATCACGATTGTTGTTGTTATAGTTTAATTCCCCTTTTAAATAGATATCGAACTTTTCCTCAAATTCAGCGAGGGTTTTCATCCGGGGTTTGACCAATTCAATGAGGGCGACTTTTTTCTCCTTTTCAAACGAAGCGTATTTTTTATGGAAGGTCTCATCTTCTTCCAGGAGATTGAGGAGGTCTTTTGAATCTCTCTGCTGGATGGCCTGCCCGTTTAAAAAACGCAATTTATCATAATCAAAAACAGGACTATTCTTTGACAATTTACTGAGACTGAATTGGTTAACCAGTTCCTCCATAAAAAAAATTTTTTTACTGTCCGCCGGTATCCAGGACAACTGGGAGAGGTAAGTAATAATGGCTTCGGGCAGGTAGCCATTTTTCTTAAACTCCAGGACAGACGTCTCCCCATGCCGTTTACTTAGTTTTTTCTTATCGGGTCCCAGTATGAGGGGGAGGTGGGCGTATTTTGGAGGTTTAAGTTCAAGGGCTCTAAACAATAATACCTGCTTGAAGGTGTTGGATATGTGATCGTCCCCCCGTATCACGTCAGTGATTCCCATATCACTGTCATCCTTTACCACCGAGAGATGATAGGTGGGGCTGTTGTCCGATTTCAGTATCACAAAATCTTCCAGTTCGGAATTATCGGTTTTCATCTCTTTGTGTATGCGGTCTTCAAAATAAGTGACCCCTTCAGGGACTTGGAAACGGATGACAAAGGGAGTGTGCTGCTCCAGTTTTTCGTTGATTTCGTCCGAGGTCAGGTAAAGACAGTGGCGGTCATATTTGAAGATTTGATCGGCTTTGTTTTTTTTCTCCGATATTTTTCGTCGTGCCTCGATCTCTTGGGGTGTGCAAAAACATCGGTACGCTTTCCCTTGCTCCAGCAGCCTGAAAGCGGTCTCTCGATATTTTTCAAACCGCTGCGATTGATAGAAGGGTCCCTGGTCCCATTTTATGCCCAGCCATTGGAGTCCCTTTATAATTTCTTCTGCCATATTCTTAGAAGAGCGGGTGACATCGGTATCTTCGATCCGCAGTATGTATTGGCCGCCCACATTTTTGACAAAGAGATAATTAAAGAGTGCCGTACGTACACTACCGATGTGCAAATGACCGGTGGGAGAGGGGGCAAACCGAACGATTTTTGTTTCTGTTTCCACTTCCTTTCGCATTCTTATCTTTCTACCTCATCCCCATCTTCCGCTTCTGTGCTGTTGTTCTCATCCTCCTGGGTACTTACTTTTTCCACTGAAACAAGTTTATCCCCTTCTTTCAAGTTTATGATCTTTACTCCCTGTGTGGCCCTGCCCTGGGGTCTGATGCTGGAGGAACTCTGCTTTGTTAATTTCCCCTGCATCGAAGATAAAATGATATCAGTGTCATCCCCAAGAGTCAGGAGTCCAATGACTTTTCCCAACCGCTCATTTATAGTGATATTGATTAATCCTTTGCCGCCTCTACCCTGCAGGCGATATAAGGAAAGCTCGGATTTTTTGCCGATACCGTTCTCCGTAACCGTCAATACATATTTATCCTCTTTGGTAATAATATCAGCACCCACTACAAAATCATCATCATCGAGACGGATCCCGATAACGCCCCTGGCAGTTCTCCCCATTTCCCTGACCTCTTCTTCATAAAATTTGATGGCTTTTCCACGGCTGGTGCCTAAAATAATTTCATTTTCTCCGTCCGTAATTTGAGCCTCAATTAGTTGATCACCCTCTCGAACATCGGCAGCGATGATACCGTTCACCCTGGGTCTTGAGAAATCAGCCAGCGATGTTTTCTTCACATATCCCCACCTGGAAAAGAGCATGATATATTTATCTGGAGGAAACTCCTTGACATTGATGATGGAACACACTTTCTCTTCTTCACTGATGCCAATCAGGCGATTGATGGGTTTTCCCCTGCTGGCAGCATCGCCTTCGGGGACTTCATAGACCTTTTTCCAGTACATTCGCCCCTCCCTGGTAAATACCAGGATATAATCGTGAGCCGATGCCACAAAAACCCGGGATATGACATCCTCCTCTTTCAGGTCAAATCCTTTCCTGCCCATTGTTCCCCTTTTCTGGGTCTTGTAAGTACTGAGGGTGGTGCGCTTTATATACCCCTTTTGGGTGAAGGAAATGACAAACTCCTCGTCCTTTATCAGGTCTTCGATGTCGATATCGAGCAATTCCTGGTCGATGATTGTTGTTCGCCGCTCATCTCCAAACTGCTCGCTCACCTTTTCCAGTTCTTCTTTAATCAAATTTAAAACCATTCGTTCACTGGAGAGCAGCTCTTTTAAATAACTGATTAACTTCAATAATTCAACATACTCCTCCTCCAGTTTTTCGATTTCCAATCCTGTCAGCCGGTACAATTGCATATCAAGGATGGCATCGGTTTGAAGAGCTGTCAGGGGAAACTGTGTGATTAAATTGGTTTTGGCAGCATCCCGGTTTTTTGAACGCCGGATGATTTTGATGACGGAATCCAATTGATCCAATGCAATCTTTAATCCTTCTATGATATGAGCTCTTCTTTCAGCCTTTTCCAACTCATACAGGGTTCTGCGCCTGACGATCTCTTTTCGATGACCCAGGAAATGGATGAAATAGTCTTTGAGGTTAAACTGTATGGGCTGATTGTTGGCAATGGCCAGCAAATTGATTGAAAAAGTGGTTTGCAATTGGGTGAATTTATATAAATTGTTCAGTATAAATTCGGGTATTTCGTCCCGCTTGATTTCAATGACGATGCGCATGCCATCACGGTCGGACTCGTCTCTTAACTCGGAGATACCGTTAATCTTTTTACTCTTTACGTGGTTGGAAATGGTTTCAAGAATTCTCGCTTTGTTAACCTGAAAGGGAATTTCGGTTATTACAATTTTTTGTCTCCCTTTACTATCGGTTTCAATATCCGATTTGGCGCGGACGAGAATCGTCCCTTTCCCGGTTTCATAGGCATTTCGCAGTGAATTCTTGCCGAAAATATAACCACCGGTGGGGAAATCAGGTCCTTTAAGGATATCCAATAATTCCGAAACAGTCGTATCCTTGTGTTCGACAAAATAGATGAACGCATCGATCAACTCTTTTAAATTATGGGGAGGGATTGAGGTGGCCATACCAACAGCGATTCCAGAACTTCCATTGAGCAGCAGCATGGGTAGGAGAGCAGGAAATATTACCGGTTCACTCACTGTTCCGTCATAGTTGGGCTGGAAATCGACGGTGTTTTTATCAATATCCCCCAATAACTGGTTGGAAATTCTGGCTAAACGAACCTCAGTGTACCTCATGGCAGCAGGGGGATCAGCGTCGATGGATCCGAAATTTCCCTGCCCATCCACCAAAGGATACCTTAAAGAGAAATCCTGGGCCATCCGTACCAGGGTATCGTAAACAGCAGTATCACCATGGGGATGGTATTTACCGATCACATCCCCCACGATCCGGGCCGATTTTTTATAGGGTTTATTGTAATGGGTACCGGTATGATGCAAAGAATAAAGGGTCCGACGATGCACCGGCTTGAGTCCATCCCTGATGTCAGGAATGGCCCTTCCGATAATGACACTCATGGAGTAGTCAAGATACGAGGTTTGCATTTCGTTTTCAATGGTGACGTTTTCGATTCTTTCCAACAGCGCGTCTTTCTCTGAACTTTCCATATCTTCTGTAGTCCCGCTGGTTTCGTTTAATTCCTTTTCCTTATCCATTATCATGTTCCTTTTTATTCTTTATTTATTCGTCATTAGACCATGAGCTATTAAATATCAAGATTCCTCACATTCAATGCGTTCTCCAGTATAAAATCCTTTCGTTTGGTGGAATCACTGCCCATTAAGGTATCAAACATAATTTCACTCTTAAAAAAATCACTGATGTTGACTTTTAAAAGGGTCCTGTTTTTGGGATCCATGGTGGTTTCCCATAACTGGGAGGGATTCATTTCACCCAGTCCTTTATACCGCTGGATATATAATCCCTTTTTGATTTTTTCAATTAATGCAATAACCAGTTCTTTCCGAGAAGGAATTTCAAATTCATCATTCCCTATTTTAACGGAATAGGGAGGATTGGGGAATTTTTTTAATTTTTCATGGGCCTCGCTGACTTTGGCAAATAATGGGCCTGTAAGGTAATCCCAATTAATGGAACGGTGATTCATCACGCCGTTAAATTCATATTCGATATCCAGTGTATAGGTTTTATACTCCTCATCAAAACTTCGTGTAACCGATCGGCAGCATTCCACCTGGCGGATTTTTTCCGCAATACGTTCGGTCTCCTTCTCATTTTTGAAGGAATCTTCATTCTCGATCCATTCGATAAATTTCCTGGTTAACACACTGGGCATCCCTCTTTTTTCAATCCTTTCGATTAAGGATTCCCTTTTATTTATCAATTTGATAAACTTTACCATTTTTCGCCCTTTTAGAACGTCATTTTTATCTTTATCTAAGTATATGATCGCGTCCTCACCTATTTTTTTCAATAGATAGTTTTCCTGTTCTTTTTCATTTTTTAAATAGGCGTTGGTTTTTCCCTTTCTTATGAGATAGAGTGGGGGCTGGGCCAGGTAGAGATACCCTCTTTCAATCAATGGCCTCATGTGCCTGAAAAAGAAGGTCATCAATAGTGTTCGGATATGTGACCCGTCGACATCGGCATCGGTCATTATGATGATTTTATGGTACCTCAATTTTTCAACTTCAAAATCCTCCTTGCCGATTCCCACTCCCAGGGCAGCGATAATGGTCTTTATTTCATCGTTTTCAAGCATCTTTGAAGTGGTGGCTTTCTCAACATTTAAAATTTTTCCTTTTAAAGGTAAAATGGCCTGGAACCGGCGGTCTCTTCCCTGTTTGGCAGAACCCCCGGCTGAATCTCCCTCTACCACAAAGATTTCACTCTCTGCAGGGTTTTTGGACTGGCAATCGGCCAATTTACCAGGTAATGTGGTGGTTTCCAGTAAACTGGACTTTCTGACCACATCCTTTGCCTTTCTGGAGGCTTCCCTGGCCTGCGCTGCTAAAATCGCTTTGTTTATAATGGCCTTTGCCACGGCAATATTCTCTTCAAAGAATTCAAATAACTTCTCATTGATAAATGATTCGACAGTTCCTTTAACTTCAGAATTTCCCAATTTGGCTTTGGTTTGTCCCTCAAATTGCGGCTCTTTTAATCGAAGTGAAAGAACCGCGATAAGTCCTTCCCTGACATCGTCTCCTGAAAAGCTCTCCTTAAAATCTTTCTTCAGGTTATTGGCCTGGGCAAAATTGTTGATGGTGCGTGTCAGGGCACCCTTAAAACCCGTGAGATGAGTACCCCCCTCAATGGTATTGATGTTATTGACAAAGGAGAGCATTGTTTCACTATAGGCGTTTACATATAAAAATGCCACTTCAATTTCAGTATCCTCATTTTTGGTGGATAAATAAATGGGGGTATCATGAACCTTCTCCTTGGAACTGCAGAGATAGGTAACATATTCGACAATACCACCTTCATAGAAAAATATTTCTTTCTCGTCTTTGTCGCTCCGCTCATCCGTCAATGTTATTGTAACGCCGCGGTTTAAAAAGGCCAGTTCTTTCAGTCGTTTGGATAAAATGTTGTAATCGAATTCAATGGTTTCAAAAATTTCCTCATCCGGCCAGAAGGTCACTTTGGTTCCTCGTTTATTGGTCCTCCCCAGTTTTTTAAATTCTGACACCGGGTTTCCTGTTTCATATTTTTGATAATAAATATGTCCATCTCTTTTTATTTCAAGTTCCAGTTTGGAGGAAAGGGCATTGACCACGGAGAGACCGACGCCGTGGAGTCCACCCGAGACTTTATAGGAATTTCTATCAAACTTACCACCGGCGTGTAGGGTGGTCATAACCACTTCGGCAGCGGATTTTCCTTCCTCTTTATACATATCCACAGGTATCCCCCGACCATTGTCGATAACGGTAACCGAACCGTCAAAATGAATAATGACATCGATTTTATTACAGCACTCGGCCATGGCTTCATCAACGGAATTATCAACCACTTCCCACACCAGGTGGTGAAGTCCCATGGAACCGGTACTGCCAATATACATGGCAGGCCGTACCCTTACCGCTTCAAGACCTTCCAACACCTGGATACTTTCAGCGTCATATTTTTGATCTTCTACTTTCAACCCATTCGTATTCATATTCATGTTCATATTCGCATCCAATTTTTAATTCTCCTTTCTTAGTTCAATGAATTGATCAAACCCATTTTTTTTATTAACTGAGGTGGCAATCACTTGCAATTCCGGATAGTTCTTCATTAAAAAACCGATATTTTTATCATCAATGGCGGTATCAAAATCATCCATCAGGAAAACCGGATACTCACTCTTTAGTCCTTTAAAAAGTTCTATAAACGCAATATATATCATCAACAGATTTATTTTTTTTTCTCCAGAAGAGTAATATTTTAAATTTTTATTGTTTAAATCTATCTGGAAATGATCCAGGTGAGGTCCGATTAACGACCGCTTATATAACATTTCCGAAGACTTTCGCTTTTCCAACTGTTCTAAAAAGAGTATTTTCGAAATGTTTTTCTCTTTACTAAAGGTATTGATATCAAATGATGGTGTGTAATTTATGCCCAGTTCATTGTCAAATTTATTCTTGATTTCTTCATTTAGCATATCGATGAACTTTTTCTTTATATCTACAATTTTCTCGGACATTTCGCTCATAATTTTGTTCCAGCTGGTTATTTCATCTATGTTTTGTTTCGTTTTTAATAGATAATTTTTTTGCTTTAGAGCTCTATTATAACTTAAAAGGTAGTGAATGTAAAGGGTGTCGATTCCAAAGATAAACCGGTCCAGAAGCTTCCGAATATAGGTTTTACTTTCGATATACAGGTTATAATTGGATGAAGAAAAAATGATAGGGTACAGATATTTGTTAATTTCAAAAATATCACTTTTTTTATTATTTAAAAATAAGGAAAACGTCTCTTTGTAAATTGCACTGATGCTATTTTGGCGGCCATTGGCATTTGCAGTACTTAACTGAAGGGTAAATTGATGGGAGTTGTCATTGAGGATATCTGATTTTTTGACATTTAGAAATGATTTTCCATAACCCAGCAGAAAGATTGCTTCAAGTATAGATGTTTTGCCAGCACCATTGTTTCCATGGATAAGGTTTTTATTTTTACAGAAGGAGGCCTGGAATTGTTTAAGGTTCCTGAACCCGATGAGTTTAAGATCTTCAATAATCAAAATAGTCCCCTAGGAGGAATCGTTTTTTCCTTTTCTTCTATTATTCCATCATTCCAATATGAATCCATCATCCATCATTTTATACGTTTATTAGGTTATAGGGTTATACGGTTTAAGTTTTCTATCCTTTTAGATGTTCAGCGGCATTACCACGTAGATAAAATCAACGTCCTCGGCATCGCTGAGAGGCTTAAATATAAAGGAGCTTTCGCCGTCGTTCATACTCACTTCAATTTCTTTTGATTCGATATGGGTTAAAAAATCGATGATAAAATTGCCATTAAATGCGACATTGATCGATTGATGGGTAAAATCGATATCCATTTCTTCGTGAGCTTCTCCTTTTTCCATTGCCGTTCGTTCAATGATTAATTTATTATCGCCAAAATTAAATATCACGCCATTATTCCTGGTCTTAAAAATCAAAACTCTTCTTAAGATTTGAAGTAAATCATCGGTATTCAAAATGGTTTTAAATTGGGTTTTTTCAGGAATAACCGCTTTATAGTTAGGGAATTTCTGATCGATAATGCGGGAGGATAAAATTCTATTATTATTATTATCCTTGAAAAACAGGTTGTTTTTATCATAAGTGAAATCCATCTCGCCTTGTTCACAGATTTTGGTCAATTCCAATAGGGTTTTTCTGGATACAATAAATTCCAGTGGTTCGGGTACATGGTCTTCTTGAGTATAAAAGAGGTAAGCCAATCGATGGCCATCCGTCGCCGCCATTTCCAGTTTATTTTCAGCGATGGTCATTAACGCACCGCCCAGGTTAAATTTCATTTCCGGAGAAATGATATAGTAACTTTTATTGATAATCGAACTGAATTTTTTCATGAAAATTTTAGTTGTAGAAGAGGAAGAAAAATCAGCATTCGGCAGTTGTGGATAATCCGAAACATCCAGCCCCATTAACTTATATTTACTTGTTTTTCGTTCATTGGTAATCACAATCTGTAGATCATTATTTTCCGAGATTTCCAACCTTCCTTCAGGCATTCTGGAAATCAGGTCAAACAAATCTTTTCCATTCACAGTAAACTTACCCGGCTCTCTGACATCTATATCCTTAATGATGGATGAGAGACCGATTTCAAGGTCAGTGGCCACTAATTCGACATCTCCATTTTCTTTTGCTTCAATCTTTATATTTTGCAAAATATCCATCAGGGTCTTTTTTTCAAAGATACCCTGGAAGAGCCTTAATTCCTCGGCAAATTGAGACTTTTCCACAAAAATATTCATTTTTTACCTCTTTATTATATTTATATTATATAATATCATAATATAAAAAGAAATAAAAGAATGTCGTGTGAAAAAGTGGAAAAATTTCAAAATGAACGTCTATCCAGGGATAGGAATGTGAATAAAAATGTGGAAAATGTTTTAATTGTTGTGGAAAAGTTTGGATGAAAAAAAAATGAAAAAAGTTTTTAACAATTGTGGGAAATTTAAGGAGAGCTTAGTAAGTAGTAGGTAGGATGTAGTATGAGGAAAAGATAATTATTCCTGCTTTTTTTAATAAAATTTTATTGAAAAGTTAAAAAAAAGAGCTCCCAAAAGTTCCTACTACCTAAACCAGCGGAGCCGGAACCAAAAAAAATCCGAAGCACGAAACCCGAAATTCGAAACAAATTCAAAATTCAAATTTTCAAATGTTCAAAACAGGAACTTGTAAGTCTAAAAGAAGATTTCAATCAATAATCTTAAAGGTAAACCGCATGAGCTTTGTTTGGATTATTTGTATTTTGGTCATTTGAATTTGTTTCGGATTTCGAATTTTAATTTTCTGCCATTTACTGGCAAGATTTTACTTAGAAGCAAATACTACTTACTACCTAATACCTACAAAGTTTACTACTCTTCAAAGAACCTGATATAGGATTCTATTTTTCTTGCAAATTCATAGTCAGAATCGATCATTTTTTCAACTTTTTTAATGGAGTGCAGGACCGTTGAATGGTGTTTGCCTCCGAATCGATCGCCGATGTTATACAAAGGGATTTTGGTCAATTTTTTACTAATAAACATCGCAATCTGGCGGGGGTGGGCGATGTCCCGTTTATTGCTTTTGGATCTAAGATCAGAAGCGGTAACATTAAATTGTTTGGCAATATATTCCTGGATTCGTTCGATGGTCACTTTTCTTTTTCTTAATGGAATAATGGATTTTAAGGCATCTTTGGAAAATTGCAATGTAATTTTAGCATTGGTGGAGTCGGAAAATTTTAAATCCGCATAGCCCATTAAACGGTTTAAAGCGCCTTCCATCTTTCTTACATTATCCTTTATAGAAGAAGCGATATAATATAGAACCTCTTCAGGGATTTCGAAATGGTTTTTAATCATGCATTTTCGTTCCGCCAGTTTATTTTTAAGGATGGCCAATCGTCCTTCAAGGTCGTAATGGAGGATATCCACCACTGCCCCCCATTCAAACCGTGATTTGATACGGTGTTCAAGGTTAGGAATATTATCCGGGTGTTTATCCGAGCATATAACAATCTGTTTTTCCAATTCTCTCAGTTTATTAAAGATATAGTAGAATTGTTCGCTGGTGCCTTCCCATTTGGTAATGTATTGGATATCATCGATAAGGAGCACATCCACGGACGTGTATTTTTTTATAAAATCGGGTCGTTTATTGAGTCGGTTGTATTCAACGTATTCATGCATAAATTCACTGGTGGTGGAATAGATGACTCTCATATTTGTATTATTTTGTAAAATTCGGTTGCCAATGGCAGACATCAGGTGGGTCTTTCCCAGACCCACATCGCTGTAGATATAGAGGGGATTATAGGATTTGGCGGGAAATTCGGAAACACTATGGGCAAATGAGCAGGCCATCATGTTTTGATCCAATTGCACGAAATTTTCAAAGGTGTACCTGGGCTGTAAATTGGATTTATAAAAAATTTGTTCTTTGTTGGTCGGGCTGGTATATTCGTTTGGTGAGGAGGCAGTAATTTCTTTTTCTTCTTGCTCTTCATGGTCATCATCGTAGAGGGGAACCAGTTTCAGTCTAAAATTGAATTCTTTGTGGGTGTACTTATTAATTTTAGCCAGGAGGTTTTGTTTTATCCAGGCGGTCTTTTTTTTGTCAGGGGAACCAACGAAGGCAATATTATTTTTGGTCCCGATGTAGATGAGTGGTATGATCCATTTTTCAAATGTCGGTTTGTCCAACAAATTCCGAAGGTAATTTTTTGCAAGTTCAAAATCGTCCATTTTTCGTCAACATTTTTTCCACAATTATATTAACAATTGTGGAAAACTTTTAAATCAAATATATCTTAGCCTTTGTTATGGCCTTCCATTTCAGCATACAGCATGAAACATCTAACAACTAGCAAATAACACGTGCCTATCTTATATAAAATAATTTAAGATGTCAATACTTGACAAAAAAAAAAAAATAATTTATTTTTCTTTTGATGGAGTTAAAACGTTTAAAAAAGATTTCTTTAAAAATACTTGCGGTAGTGACAATAGGGGTTATTTTCTTTTCTCCATTTTTGCTGCTGGTTGATTTTAAGGCATTTTCTCCTTTTGTTGTCACTGTATGGATTATATCGGTGGCTTATTATATATTTGCAAAAAATAGGTAACATTGGTTCGATCAGCTCACGTCAAGTTGGCTTTATAGAACTTGTCATTGGTCATTGGTTCGCTACGCTCACGTCATTGAGGCTTTTTTGGAATTGTCAAAAGGAAATTAAAAAGAAAGAAAACCTTTAAAGTTCTCAATGACAAGTACTATAGTGCCACAATGACAGGATCTTAAAAGCTCACCTTGACGCGAACGAAGTGAGCAAATGACCAATAACACGTACTTACTTAAAAGGTAATATAAAGTACTAATCGGGGTGTTTCACGTGAAACAATGGTTATGAAGGGTCTTTAGCGACATATCGAAGCGCCAATATTTTTGTCAAAAAGGAAATATTGGGGTATTAAAAATTGCATATCGTGCTAACGTAATTCCGAAAGGGCATAAGCTCTACATATAGTGCGTCAGTAGTGATTTAAACGCTATATACAGGTAACAAAACCAATTATTAACATTATGATATTTTTTTGATTGCCAATTTTACTGTTGTCAATTAATAATTGATCATTTAGTGCAGGCAGTGCCAGCACCCTACCTATCGTGTAGGGAACTGGCATTGCCTGTTCCCTGACTCAAAATGTTTCACGTGAAACAATTTCTTGTTTTTTTTGAAAAAATTAGGGAGATAGCAAGAGATATGTTATAATAGTTCACGTGAGAAATTTGGACAGCATCCAAGTGAATGAAGGCGTTAATCAAACCATTGAGTATTCCCCTCCGCATCCAAATTTGGATGCTATGGCTGTTACTGTGGATGGTACCACCGAAATTTTAATAAAAAAATATGCTCGACTTCTGATGGATTATAATGTAAAAGTGAATCTTATGTCACGAAAAATGACACCCGGAGGATTAAATCAATTGTTAAATGAAACCTTTCTATTAAATAATTATATATCCAAAAGTAGTGATACCATCGTCGATGCCGGCAGCGGCAACGGTATCCTGGGGATACCCCTCGCTGTTATTAATAAAAATAAAAAAATAATCCTGGTGGAACCAAAAAAGAAGAAAATGGACTTCCTGCTGGAAGTAAAAAATCAATTGCACCTATCAAATGTTGAAATCGTCGGGACCAGCATAAATGAGTACGTAAAAATGAAAAAGAGGGAAAAAAAACAAATCTCTGTGGTGGCCCGCGGTTTTCCGGATTTACGTGTGTTCTGTTTTTATGTAAAAAGAGGCATGATTAAAGAAGCCCTATTGATTACATCGGAAAATAAAATAAAAAAAAATAAAATTTATCTGGAAAGTGTAAAGCAAAAGACTTATAATGTTCCATTACGTGATTATCTAAAAATTTTAAAAATGGAGAAAACGGCACGCGAAGAATATGAGGAATAAAAATGAATGCGAATGGTGAAGTGATTACAATTGCCAATCAAAAAGGAGGCGTCGGGAAAACAACGACTGCCATTAATCTGGGAGCCTCATTGGCAATCGCAGAAAAAAAAATTCTTCTTGTGGACATGGACCCTCAGGCCAACACCACCACTGGCCTGGGTATCGACAAAACCACTGTTGAAAACGATATCTATTCGGTAATAGAGGGAAAGATCAATGTCAATGATGCCATCGTGGATCATGAATTAAAATTTATGAAAGTACTTCCATCCTCCCGGAGCCTTGCCAGGTTTGAATTGGAGGTGGCAACTGAGGCCGATAATCACCTCTATTTAAGAGGTATCCTGGCGCAAATCGAGGAAGTATTCGATTACATTATTATCGATTCTCCCCCCTCTCTCGGTATTATCACCATTAATACCTTGACCGCTGCCCAAAGCGTTTTGATTCCGATCCAGACAGAATATTATGCGATGGAGGGATTATCCGATTTGGTCGATACCATCAATCGGACCAGGGAAAACTTTAATCCCGATCTCGAAATAAAAGGTATCTTGCTAACCATGTATGATGAGCGTACCAATTTATCCAAACAGGTGGAAGAGGAGATAAGGAATTATTTTAAGTCAAAGGTATACAATTCCATTATTCCTCGAAATGTCAGGCTTTCAGAAGCACCCAGTTTTGGAAAGCCTATCCAACTCTATTCTATAAAATCGGCCGGTTCCCAGGCTTATATGGCGCTGGCAAAGGAGATAATAGGTTAAAGAAAGATGAAACGAAAAGTTCTTGGAAGAGGAATCGATGCCATCATTACCAATCGACCCGCCACCGTAACAGAGGGAAAAGGTTTGGTGGACGTTGATATCGATATGATATACCCCAACCCGTATCAACCACGGAAAAAATTCAGTACGGAAAAAATTAAAGAGCTCGCCGAGTCCCTGGAAGAAACCGGTTTGATTCAACCGGTGGTGGTTTATAAAGACAAAAATGATAATAATAAATACTACTTAATGGTAGGTGAAAGACGGTGGCGTGCAGCCCAATACCTGAAATGGAAAAGAATTCCCGCCATTATCAGGGATATAACCCAGGATGAGGTTATTGTTGGCGCATTGGTGGAAAATATCCAGAGAGAAGATTTGAATGCCATTGAAGTGGCCGAAGGGATCGAAATGCTGATAAGCGAAATGGGATTAACCCAGGAAAAAGCCGGACAGAGACTGGGAATGAACAGAAGCACATTGACCAATTACCTGAGATTGCTGAAATTACCCGAAGCCGTTAAAGAAAGCGTTATTTCCGGAACCATTTCCCAAGGACATGCCAGGGCCATCCTTCCGCTGGAAGATAATACCGATATACTGACCGCCCTTTCCAAAATATTGAAAAATAATCTTTCCGTTAGACAAACAGAGAAAATGGTGAAACATTTTTATACCCGGAGGAGTGCCTCTAAAGATGAAAAAGATCCGAATGTTCTCAAAATCGAAGAAAAATTATCCAGAAAATTTTCGACAAAAGTGAAATTAAGCTACGCAAAAAAAGGAAGCGGTAAAATTGAGATATACTTTAACCAGTTAGAAGAATTTGATAGAATATATAAATTATTATTTGATGAAAAGGAGTAAAAAATGGTAAGAGATGAAACATTTGGAAAAGTGAGTGGATTTATAGACAAAGACACTGAAATAACCGGAGATATCCGGTTTAAAGATTCCTTCCGAATTGATGGCAAATTTAAAGGTAAAATCCTCTCAGGGGCTTCCCTGATTATTGGTGAGACCGGGGATGTGGAAGCGGATATCGAAGTCGGAAACTTATCCATTAATGGAAAAGTAAAAGGCAACTTGAACGCAGCAGACCTGATTGAAATCTTTTCCCAGGGAAAAGTTACTGGAAAAATGAAAACACCGAAGTTAATCATTGAAGAGGGCGCCTTTTTCCAGGGTTCATGCCTGATGGAAGTGAAAGCCCTGGAGAACAAAGATTTAGAGAGTGAAGAGGTTGAAAAATCGCTTGATTGATTAATTGAATGAAAATAGCAGCCATTATTCCGTCAAGGTATCACTCTATCCGATTTAAGGGAAAGCCCTTGGCCATGATAAAGGGAAAGCCCATGATTGAACGGGTATACCTGCAGGCAGCCAAATGTGAGAAATTTTCCGACATTATCGTGGCTACGGATGATCAACGGATCGCCCGTGTAGTGGAAACCTTTGGGGGGCATGTAACCATGACTTCTCCGGATCACGACTCCGGTACCGAGCGGTTGTGGGAAGTGCTGGAGAATCGCGATTTTGACGCGGTTATTAATATCCAGGGAGATGAACCGCTGATTTCTGAGGAACTCATTTCCAGGGTCTTTGATGAATTGGAAACCGGCACATATCAGGTGGTCACCCCTGCTTATTTTAGTACTTCCTATACAGATTACCAATCCAGGCATGTGGTTAAAGTCGTGGTGGCTGAAAATTTTCAGGCCCTCTATTTTTCCAGGTCTCCCATTCCTTTTGTAGAAGAAACGGATTTTTCCGGCTTTTTTCATCATATCGGACTCTACGGCTATTTAAAACGTGCGGTTGAAACCTTTATAAAACTTCCTAAATCCAGACTGGAAAAAATAGAAAAACTGGAACAGTTACGCTTCCTGGAAAATAATATCCCCATAAAGGTTATACAAAGCAAATATCCATCGCTTGGCGTTGATGTGCCGGAAGATATTCAACGAATCGAAAAGATGTTGATATTAAGAGAGATCGATGAATAGAACAAAATATATTTTTATAACAGGGGGGGTGTTATCCTCGTTGGGTAAAGGAATCGCAGCAGCATCCATCGGAAATATACTGGAATCCTATGGATTTTCGATTACCATCATTAAGCTGGATCCTTACCTGAACGTGGACCCCGGTACCATGAGTCCTTTTCAGCACGGTGAGGTATTTGTGACGGACGATGGTGCGGAAACGGACCTGGACCTTGGGCATTACGAAAGATTTACCACTACCCTGACTTCCCAGAAGAATAATTGTACTTCCGGCCGTATTTACGACAATGTGATCCAGAAGGAACGGCGGGGCGATTACCTGGGAAAAACCGTTCAGGTGATTCCACACGTCACCGATGAAATCAAGAGTGCCATCCGGGAAATGGAAGGTGAATATGAATTCATTCTGGTGGAGATTGGTGGTACGGTGGGCGATATTGAAAGTTTGCCCTTTCTTGAAGCCATCCGTCAAATCGGACTGGATTTGCCCCAGGAAGATACCCTTTTTATTCACCTCACGCTGGTGCCCCATATTAAAACCACAGAAGAACTGAAAACAAAACCGACTCAACACAGTGTCAAGGCCCTTCGGGAAATTGGAATCCAGCCGGATATATTGCTTTGCCGTGCGGAGACTCCCATACCACTGGATATTAAAAAAAAATTGGCTTTGTTTACCAATCTGAGAGTGGAAGATATTGCCAGTGCCAGGGATGTGGATAATATCTATGAGATTCCCCTCCTTTATAAAAAAGAAGGGCTGGGAACCTCCATCTTAAGAAAAATGCGACTTGAACCCCGTAAAGACGATTCAGAGGAATGGGAATGCTGGATAAATAAAACCACCCATCTGGAAGATGAAGTGGTGGTCAGCATTGTAGGAAAATATGTAAAACTGGGGGATTCTTATAAAAGCCTGTTTGAAGCCCTTTTCCACGGGGGTGTTGAGAATCATGCAAAGGTGAGATTGGATATGAAGGAATCGGATAGTCTGTTGGAGTGTGATCTGGATAATACCTTTAAAGATACCGATGCCATACTGGTACCCGGGGGATTTGGTGTCCGGGGAGTAGAGGGTATGATTAAGGCCGCAGAGTACGCCCGCATAAATAAAATTCCCTATTTTGGGATTTGCCTGGGCATGCAGGTGGCCAGTGTGGAATTTATTCGGAATGTGGCAGGAATTGAAGATGCCAATTCCATGGAATTTGCCGAATCCACCAACAATAAAGTCTTTTTAAAGTTAAAGGAACTGGTGAACATCGAGGAGATGGGTCATAATATGCGGTTGGGTAAATTCGCCTGTATCTTAAAAAAAGGAACCCGTTGTTTTGAGATTTACGGGGAAAATAAAATCTTTGAACGCCATAGGCACCGGTATGAATTTAATCCAAAATTTGAGAGTGTATTGGAAGAAAACGGTATGGTGATTAGTGGAAAGAATCCTGAGAGAAACCTGGTGGAGATGATTGAGCTGCCGGGTCATCCATGGTATATCGGCTGCCAATTTCACCCGGAGTTCAAATCCCGGCCGCTGCAGCCGCATCCATTGTTCGTATCTTTTATTAAAGCGGCTAAGGAATTCAAATCTCGGCAGTAGCACTAAATAAACAGACGTCTTTGGAAGTCCGTTCTTTATTTCTTTTTTCGCATTGTTGTGGAGCAGGGATGCGTCAAAGTCTTAAAAAACCTGACGCATCCTTGGAAATCCGAAATTCGAAGCACGAAAATCGAAACAAATTCGAATAACCAAAATTTAAATGACCAAAACAAAAAAACCAGAAAGATCGTATAATGAGGCTTTTGTTTTGAATTTTGAACATTTTAATTTTGGATTTGTTTCGTATTTCGAAATTCGGATTTCGTGCTTATTATAGAATGACGTAGCCATGTGTTGGGGAGTTTTTAGACTTGATTATTGTGCACTTTTGTATTATACTAATGTGTATAATACAAAATAGCACAATAAGGAGGTGTAAAATGAATCCTTTTAAATATGGTCAAGTTGTTTTTGATGAAGATTTCTGCCCCAGGCCGATATTGGAGAAGGAATTGAGGAATTACATTACTTCCGCTCAAAATGTACTGTTAAAAGGTGAAAGGAGAATCGGAAAAACGTCATTGATCTACAAAACCATACGCAGCCGAGATAAACTCCGCCTTCTTTATATCGATATTATGGAGATTAAAACCGTTGATGATATCTATCGGAGGATCATAAAAGCAATCGTATCCATGGAACAGAAATCAGGATTGGTTGAAAAGGTATTTAAATCGTTTGCCCATTTGAAACCAACAATGACTTTTGATCCTTTAACCGGCACCCCTTCCCTCTCCCTTGATGCTGCCCTCAGGTTAAAACCCGATTCTATCGAAGGTCTGATGGATTTTATTCATTCTGAAAGTAAGAGAAAGAAACTGGTTGTTGTTTTTGATGAGTTTCAAGATATATTGAATTTAAAAGAAGCATCCGTCGTCCTTGCAGTGCTGAGAAGCAAGGTACAATTTCATACTGAAATTCCTTATATTTTTGCCGGGAGTGTCCGGAAGAAGATGGATGAGATTTTCAATTATCCTGATAGCGCCTTTTTTAAATCAGCGATTACTGTTAGTGTAGGAGCCCTGGATAGGGAAATATTCAGTGAATTTCTACGGGGAAAATTTCTTCAAGGAAAACGTACGGTTTCACAAAGCTTGCTGGATAAAATATTTGAGATAGCGCAGGATATTCCAGGGGATGTTCAGCAGTTGTGTGGGGCTGTTTGGGAGACAACTTCTTACAGGGATAATATAACGGATAGTATTATTCCTGCGGCTTTGGAGTTGATATATAGTCGAGAACTTAAAGGGTATGAGGCCTCTTTGTGCCAGGTTACCGGGCAGCAGCTCCGCTGTCTTGTGGGGCTTGCAAGGGTGGGTGGTAAATCCCCACTTTCGTCTGAATTTATAAAAGTGACTGGCATCAGCCAGCCGGCCTCTGTGAAAAGAGCGCTGAACCGTTTGATACAATTAAAAATTATCTATAGATATCAAAAGGAGTACAAATTCATCAATCCCTTCTTCAAATCCTGGCTGATCTACAAGAATTTTTGATTTTATTATTGAAATATCTTTGGATTTATATATAATGTATAATATGTTTGTGAGAATAAAAATGAAGAAGTGTTTTCTGAATATAATTTTTGAAGAAACGAAAAATAAGGAGTATTTTTAATGCAAATATCGATCGATATTTCAACTGAAGATGTTATAAAGAGCATAAAAGCAATGGATCTCAATGACCTTGAAAAATTAAAAAAGGCAATAATTGAACGCGATATATATTTTTTGAAATTCAAAAAAGATAAGATAAAAAATATTATTGATGATTTTAAATCAGAAGGATATTCGGATGATTTTTTGAATGACCTTGAAATCGGTTTAAAAAAGAGTTCCATTTATAATGAGAATAAGAGTTCTTAGAGATGACCTTGTTAAATATTTGAAATAGAAATAATTGCTTTCACCAAGCATTATAAATGATATTCTCTCCCATCTTCAAAGTTCTCCCTCCATTCCAGATCGGAAAGCTCTCCATAAATCTCAGAACGGTAAGTTCCTCTGACCTCTCTACCTCTCTACCCCTTTACCTCTCTACCTCTCATCTTCTCCTTATAAATCCACTTCAACTTTTTCCTCATTTTTCGCTTTAGGTATTTCATTTTGGCCATTTGGATTCTATTCGGATTTCATGCTTTGACTTTCAATCTTTGTAATGATACCTTTGAAACGCCATGGTTTTAAGATCGATGAGTACATAGGTGAAATCATCCAACTGACCCGGCTGGATGCAGAAGGTATCCCCCAGTTTTGAAAACCATTTCCCGGACATTACGGGTGATTCGTGGATGTGACCATGAAGGGAAAGTAAGGGTTGATTCTCTTTCAAAAATGTATAGATTGCCCTGGAACCCACTTCACGGTAATCGGAACAAACATCAAGACCTAGACCACAGGGGGGCATGTGTATGATATAGACACATTTTCTTATATTATTGGGACGAATCAGTTGTTCCAGTTCTTCTTCGATTGTGGGAAGAGTGCGTGCATAGGAAATCCAATCATCCAGGTATTTTAATCCCCCTGCATAGGACAACACCCCTTTCCCGAACTGGTAAGGGAATATAAAATAATCCGTATCTATCCGGCAGCGGTCTTTTAATTGAAAGGGATAATCCACTACCCAATTCATACCGATAAATTCATATCCCTGGATTTCAATTTTTCGCTGTGCCAGGTTTTTAACAAATGGATATTTATCACAGGTTTCATCATATAACGGATCGAAGATTTTCAGGTCGTCATTACCGGGACAACTGAGATAATAAATTTTTTTTGAGTTGAAACGGGAGAAGTAGCTATTCAGAAAACCGGAAATAAATTTCTTCTGGTTGTAAAGTCCGCCTTCCATAGGCATTAGATCTCCCCCATTAATAACCGCATCGATTTTTTGGTCTTCGGCAATTTTTAACAGCCTCTCATATTTCCACCAGCTGCCGTGGAGATCGGTTACATAAATAATTCTGATTTTAATACCTCCCTGTTTATTTTTTTGTGATCAGCATAATCACGATGTTTTCTTCTTTTTATTCATATATTGATATATTTATATGCACTGATTTTATTTGTTTGTCAACAAAATTTATCAACCAAAATCCACCGCCAAGAGAGGCGGTGAATTTGTTCAAAGTTCAAGGTTCAACGTTGATAAACTTCAAAGAGTAATTAACTTTTTTAAGTACTTTGAGATAAACATTGAACTTTGAACATTGAACATTGAACATTGAACACCAAATCCACGGTTTTTTAAAAATCAGGTGGCGGATTTGGATCAACCAAAATCTGTAACAGGTCAGACAAAAAAATTGCCTAATGTAATTATTTGTGGAATATTTCATTGACATTTCTACTTTTAATTACTATTCTATTGATTTAAAGGTAACATAATTATCATACGCTTTATGGAGGTGAAATTAATGCATGAGCCATCGTTGGATAAATGAATTTTTTTCGAGGAAAGACTTGACTTTTTGCAGGAAATAGTTTTTAATATATCCATGACTGAAAATAAATACATTTTCCGGTACAAAATTGATTTAAATTTAATGTAAGGAGGATGAAGTGAAAACAAAATTTTTGATTTTAACCCTTATGTTGGCGGTTCTATTTTTTGTCATGGTGCCAAAGATTGGGGCTTTCTTCTGGTGTAATGATATTGCCAGTCCATTCGATGAAGGCAAGTCCAGCACCATTGAGAACCTGGTGATTGAGGGTTCGTCCCTCTATTTCAAAGCAAACGCGGAAATTATGAACCTCTACGCTGAAGCTGAAATTCCCCCAAATGGTGAAACCAACGATTCCAAATCTCTGGAACTGGTTCAAATGGCCCTGGGGTATTTGAAAGAGTCAAAATCAAAATACCTCCAGGCGATTCAAGTGGGTACGGCCGTTGGTTATGTGGAGAGCCAGATAGACCTGTTGAGAGTCTTCAATTATGACCGTTTTGCTGTTGAACATGGGTTAAACGAGACGGTAAAAAACCATGTTAAAGGTTTTCTAAAAAATGGTGATGTCATAGGGTATTACAAAGAAATTGCCGATGAACTGGACAGGCTGATGGTGATTTTGACAGATATGGAAAAAAGTCTGCAGGAGCGTGGAAAACCCTCTATTCCGGTGTTCTGGAACCTGCTTCAAACACTTTCCGAACTCACCCTTTTTGGAAATTACGGAACCATTATGGGGCAAACAGCCCTGGGGTACTAACATTTTACATTTGACATTTAACATTTAATACCTAGCATTTAACAATTTAACACGTAAAAGGATGGAGGTGCGATGATTTCAACAATGCGAGTTGAGTTTACAAGGATTTTTGAGAGGAAAAATATTATTGTCTTCATTTTGCTAATCATCGCGTCTCTATTCTTTATCTTCCTGGGAATTTGCGAATATAACGTTTGTATTGAGGAAAAAAGAGACTTTTTCACTAACGAAAAAAATAAAATTGAGTTGTACATGAACTATGAACAGTACGGTGTGGCTGGCTTTAGGGTAATGCTTGAACCATCGGACCTGGTGGTCTTCTTTAACAGGTCTGATTTTGTTCGGAATATTGAAGCCAATATCGATACCTCCGAAGTTGTTAAAGTCTACAATGGCAGAAAAGGGCAGAAAGCCTTTTTTGTGGATGGTCGTTTCGGTGATTTGAATCAGACCGTCGCTATATTTGGGACCCTTATCATGATGATAATGGGATTTCTTACCTTTCCCAACAGGCATATCATCGATTTTTTTGGTAAAGGCTATTTTATTAAAACAATGGTGTCACGGCTGCTGATATTGGATATTTTTTTCTCGCTTTTTTTTGTAATCACCTATGGTTTCGCGGTGATTTGGGGAATTACCTTTTCCAGCAGCGAAAACCGAGTATTCATTTTTTACGGGATGTTGGCCATACTGCTGCTGAATTTTTTTTATGTTGGCGGTGTGTTGATAAAGACACTATTCAAATACAAAAAGAGTGCGGTCACTTTCCTTTTGATTTCCTGGTTTGCTCTTGTTTTTATTCTTCCTGAAGCTGGAAAAATTCTTCGTACTACCGATGTGAGTCAGGTGCCTTCTGTTGAAAAATTAAATATCGAAAAATTGCACGTTTTACTGAAGGCGGAGCGGCAGGGTAGGAAATATCTCCGGGAAACCCTGACACAAAAGTCAAAACAAGACCCTGTGAAATTAAAAGTAATCGCTAAAGAATTATTTAAAAACTATCTGAACAAAGGATATACAAAAAACACACAAAATGAGGTGGCTTTCTTCCAGCAGGTGAAACAAGCCATTGATACATTTACCTCTCGCTTCCCCTTTTCACCCATTGATTTTTTAAACTTTGTATCCGGGGAAGCTTCTGGAAAGGGATATACCGGGTACCTGGATTTTCTTGATTATACTCTAAAATTGAGGCATCAATTTATTCAGTTCTATGGGGAAAAACGGTATGAAGTGACGAAGAGTCAACAACGTCAACCGGAATCTTTCATAAAAAATTCTGAGAATATTTACCAATCCCAGGGTCGTTTACCAGTGTCCTTTGAAACCGGTGCTGCGATGATAACCATCTATACTGTGATATTATTGGTTGTTTTGTTCTACCTGAATCGGAAAAAAATGGTCAAAGGGGAAGGCCCGAAAATTCCGATAGATATCAAACGAAACAATATGTTGTTTCTCCTGGTAAACAAAGATAAACAGGGGCATTTATTTGAAGCAATGAAACAAAAAAATTACGCCACCCTGGATCCAGCTTCACAGTCGATTATTTACCAAGAGCTGAACGCCAGGTGTTTTATCAGTTATGTCTGCCGTGAAAAGAAAATTGGGAAAGATAAAGTAACTGCGAATCTTGAAAAATTAAATATCCGGGAAGCCGATCTCCAAAAGAATTTAGCAGATTACACAGTAGAGGATAAAAAAAAGCTAATCTGTTCGATTGTTTTTGCTGCTGCTGATTCTAAAGGAAGAGACATTATAATCAATGATTTCATTAAAGGCGTATCCAGTGTGTTTGAACAGCAATTTCTCAGCCTGGTGTCCCGGGAAATTGCTGCTGGCCGGAGAATCATCTACATAAGCAGCCACATGTATTCCCCTGCCTCATCTTTTATGAAACGGGATATGGAAGTAAAAAATTATCAGCCCTTCCAGTTAGATCCTCAAAAAATCAGTTTAAGGTAGTTTCAGTAATTTCTCATCGATTAAGGGCTTCCATCTCATAAAAAACTCAGAGAAAACATGCTCTTTGAATGCAGGGAATTTTTCCATGTAATACATTAATTCTTTATAATTGAGTTCGATTGTATCTTCCTTATAATAATCATTAATATCCACAAGATTGTCAGTTTCAGCAGCCTGATGTTGGGGCTCTTTTTTTGTTCGAATTTCAGTGATTGTTCCCAGGGCATGACGATCGGAATATTTGGCAAATCTCAAGTTATACATTTTGCCCCTTAACGCTGGTGTTGTGAAATTATTAATGGTCTCAATCTTTGTTGGATTGGATTCGAAATTGGTGATATATTCGATAATTTCAGGGGGGATAATATTGTTTATCTCAGACATGGAAGGAGGAGAGGGTTCGATTTCTGTGGGGCTCCATTGATTATCCTCGTTTCTGTCCAACTCGAAGCGATAGGTTTGAGAACGGATTTGTTCTGCATTTTCAAAAATTTGCATATTACCATAAGCAGCTTTCTGGAAATCCTTTTTTAAATTGGTGTAAAGGGATATTTCATCTCTGAAATATGTCTTTAATTCTTCTATTTTGTGATATATAATCCTCTCGAACTGTGGAATATTCAATAATTCGGTAAGTTCATCGATTATTTTTTGTTTCTCCATCCAGTTGCTCTCTTTTTCTTTACTCTTATGTTTTTGGCGAGTTTGTCTTCTGCTTTTGTTCTTTTCTTTCGACTTCTTCAACCAGTTTTTTTATCAGTTTATTGTTTTTTTGTTTGTATTCGAGAAAAAAAGCCAGAACCGCATGTTTAACCATAGGAATTTTTTTTATATGATAGAAAAGATCATCGAGTTCCTCGCCGCATTCCGTAAAATCCAAGTTCTTTCTTTTTGTAAGCTTCATCTGACCCTCATCTGCAATAAACCAATTCAATGAAATTTTGAATTTTTTGATTAAAGTATAAAGGATGGACTCATTGGGAAATATTTCGCCTTTTTCGATTCTGGAATAATTGGCCCGACCGATAATATCAAAATGAGTAACCATTTCCCCTTGCGTTAATCCCATCCCTTTCCTGAGATTCCGCATCTTAATACCGACCTTTTTTTTTAATTCTTGTCGCATCCTTCACACTCATAAAAAACAATATAACCCATATAAAGATGAAATGCAAGCTTTTTTTGTTTTTTTTTTTGGCAATTTGGTGCCAGGAAAGCGCTACCTGGAGAAAAATTTAATTTTATTCTTTTTTTTGTTGACATTTTAATTTTTAGTAATTATAATTAACGATAACCGTGGAGGTTATATATTGAAAAAACGAAACTATATATAGAATATGAAGGAGAAAAAATGAAAAAACTGACAAAGGTTTTATTTGTGATGATTTTTTTCAGCTTGGTGTTCTCACTGTACAGTGGGTTGTATGCTGATGCTAAAAAGTGTACAGATACAGACGTAAAGTTGAAATGTGTGGTTTGTGGGACGGATATCTCCAAAGATGAGGTTAAAATTAAAACCGAATACAAAGGCAAAACCTACTATTTTGCCAGTGAGAAGTGTAAGGCCGAGTTTGAGAAAAGTCCTGAAAAATACGCAAAAACGTGTATTCACAAGGCTTTTTATGCCTGTCCTGAGAAGGAATGCGATTACAAGTCTGACGCACCCGGTAAATGCCCCAAATGCGGCAAAGAATTAAAAAAGGTTGAATGTAAATATGAGCAAGACGTGTTTTATGTTTGTCCTATGAAGCAGTGCAACTACAAAACAGATAAGCCGGGGAAATGCCCTAAATGCGGTATGAAACTAAAAAAAGTCACCACATGCCCATTTGCTCCTAAGCATGAGCAAGAGCACAAACACGAACATAAACACGAGCATATGCACTAACTCTCGTTTCAACGCTTATATAAGAAGAAGGGACATCCTATAGAGGGTGTCCCTTTTTTTTAAAACTTCCTTTTAAGTTATTTCAATTGCGTCGGTTTTTTTATTCATCATTCATCACTCTTCATTCATCATTAAGTTTGCTGTTCACTCCTCTTTAAAATCCTCTTTAGTTCTGTTTTTCACGAACCAGCGGACCTGCTTACACGCCCGGTCAAACACGGCAATGTCCGCATTGGTCCAATGGGTGCGGTTCAAGGCCCGCCTTAACGAACGGTGAAAAAGCCCTTTATCCGGTTCTTTAATGAGCAGGGATTTCATCAGGTTCCATATATTATCGTAAAGCCTGTCGAATGCCTTTTTCTCCGCCCGTTTAGGGAAAGAAGCCTGGGGCGGCTTTATCACTTTTTGATAGACCTCATAAAGCACCACCAATACAGCCTGGGAGAGATTAAGGGAAGGATATGTAACAGCCGTGGGTACAGTGATGTAATAATTGGCTGTCTGGCTCTCATCGATGGTAACCCCAGAATCTTCCCGGCCAAAGACAATGGCGATTTTTTCTTCTTTTACCCGTTCTGCAATAATCTCACCTGCTTTTTCAGGAACTACAAAATCCTTTTTCCATTTGCCTTTTTTGGAAGTGGCCAGGAAGACAAGAGAGATATCTGCCAGGGCATGGGCAAGGGTCTCAAATTCTTCACTGGTTTCTATGATGTCCTGTGACCGGTACCCCATTTTTTTTTGTTCCGTCACATCGCGGTACTCCACCGGGTTTACCAGTCGTAAATGGGAGATTCCCATATTTTTCATCGCCCGCACGACAGAACCGATATTTCCTGCGTTCCTGGGTTCCACCAGTACAACGTATATGTTATCCAAATAATTTTTACTTTGTTCCGTTTGCTCCATGGCTCTCATTCCATAAGTAATGTATCATGCATCATGTATAATATACCATTCATTCAATTTGGAATTTGAAATTATAGTATAAAAATCAATATATCGCAAATTTCTCGGCTTTTTCTTATATGAGTCATTTGGGAAGAAAAAAATAGATGTGAAGGTTGAAATTCTATGGTATTTCCTTTACAATACAGTAATGATAGAAATTGATTTCTATATCCGCAATTTCAAATATTTTTTAATAGTTTTAATTTTTAACCTATTTCTTTCTGACCATTATCTCTATTCTCAAAGTTATCACGTAAGGAATTATTTAGAAGATGACGGATTGGCGAATTCTATCGTTTACAGTATAACCCAGGATCATTCAGGATGTATGTGGTTTACCACCAGAACCGGCATTTCGGTTTATGATGGCATCCGCTGGAAAACATATTTTAATTCTCACGGATTACCCATTGCCATATATTCAAAAATTAAATGTGATAGGAAGGGTACCATATGGGCATTATCCAATTCCTCAAATTTAGTAACCTATTTCAAAGGGGACAAATGGTCACTACTCCCTAAACCAATATTCCTCCATCCAGAGGAAAAAATAAGCGCTTTTGAAGTGGCTGTAATTAACAATCAAACGTTTGTAGCTCTCGGCACAATAACATCAGGTTTATACGTATGGACCAATACGGAAAATAAGTGGAAAAATATTAATTCCCAAAACGGATTGACAAATTCTTCAATAAACGACATCGCTGTTTATAGCCAGGGTTTTTTTATAGCTACGGACGGTGGTTTATCTGTTTTTCAGCCTGATAATGATAATGATAATATTGACAATGCCATCAATGAAGGGTTAGATCTCCCTTCGCCTGAAGTGATTGGTATCGCAATCGAAATAAAAAACCATACATCTTTATCTCCATCATCTAAAGAGAATCATATCCTTTGGCTTCTTGGAAAAGAATGGGTGGGGTATTTAGAAAACGGTATATCTAGAGTCGTTGCAAGCTCCATTGCTATCCCCCGTAATGATTTTGACGTTTTTCTCCAACCCGATAACCAGGGCGGAATTTTCTATGGGAATCGATATGGTATTTTTTTTATTGATAAAAATAACGGTCTGATCCGGACGTTTGGGGAGAAACAAGGGCTTATCACAGGGGGAGCAACCGATGCGTATATCGACCGTGAGGATAATATATGGATTTCAACGTTGCGCGGTGTCAGCAAAATAGTCAGCATGCGTTTTGCCAATTACCGCCAATTACATGGGTTATTGAGTGACGAGACAACAGCTGTCTGGGAGATTGAACCGGGAAGCATGGTATTTGGTCACAATGACGGGATTACTTTTTATAAGAACAATCAATTTTTTCCAATGGTTCTTTCCAGGAACAATATTAACAATAATCTTTATTCCAGAGTCATGGATATTCGAGGGGATCCAGGGGGAAATATTTGGGTGGCTGCCTCTGATCTGGGAGTGGCTAAAATTGATAAATATAAAAACATCCGATGGTACAGTACAAAGGAAGGATTAACCGGGATGGTTAGTTCTGTTCTCATCGATAAATCCGATAAAATATGGGCAGGCACAAACAAAGGTGTTTTTATTCTTCAGGGCAGTACATTTATCAAAACAGGAACTGAGATCGATAGGAATCCGATTCATACACGTAGATTATTCCTGGGTTCTGATGACTCTATCTATGTGGCGACGCTGAGTGATGGCGTTTATCTTTTAAATTTAAGGAAAAATGAATGTGTCCATTTTTTTCACGCAAAAAGTAGAGATGCAAATAGTATTTTTGCGATGCTGATTGATCGGCGAGGGAAAACATGGATTGGCTCAAGAGGTGGATTATATGTACTTGAAAATGATACTCCGTTAAAGTTTAATAAAGATGGGTTCCAGATCAACCGACCCGTTTATTTTATTATTGAAGACAATAAGAATCATCTCTGGTTTGGTACGGATAATGGCGTTGTAAAATGGGATGGACAGGTCGGGAAAGAATATACGGTTAACCAGGGTCTTGCCGGACGGGAAACCAACAGAGCCGCGGGATTTGTGGACTCTCAGGGTAGAGTCTGGATTGGATTGGACCGGGGGCTCAGCTGCTACCGGGAAGAATTTGAAAAAAAAAATGTTCCTCCCCCCATTGTCGAATTACTATCATTAAATGTTTCCGAAAGACAGATGTCCTTGAAAAAGGTTAATCAATTAAAATATAACATGAACAATCTTCTCTTTCACTACAGAGCGGTTTCTTTTATTGATGAAGATTTCATTCGTTTTCAAACGAAACTTGAAGGATTTGACAAGGATTGGTCTTCCGAACGTGTGTTAAATGAAGGACAGGTCAGGTATACAAATCTGTCGCCGGGGCGTTACAAATTTTACCTAAAAGCGAAGAATGCCGAAGGCGTGTGGAGCGAGGTTATCTCTTCTGCTGACATTATTATTCAGAGTCCTTTCTGGAACGAATGGTGGCTCTATATCCTCCTTCTTTTAATCCTCGGAGTTGGCTTCTATAGTATCCAGGACTATTTTTCCAAAAAACGATATGCGTCTCTTTTAGAAAAGCAAGTCCAAAAAAAGACAGAGGAATTGAGAGAATACCATCAGCACCTTGAGGAGATGGTGGAGAAACGCACCGCTGAATTAACAAATGCCAATATTCAACTTAAAAAGGAAATCAGTGAGCGCATGGAGGCGGAAAAAGTGCTCCAGGAACAGCGGAACCAATTAAAAACCATTTTTGCAGTGAGTCCAGATTTCCTTGTTTTAATGGATCGTAATTTCGTTTATCAAGCAGTTAATCCAGCGTTTTGCCAATTTATGGGTAAAAAAGAGGACGAACTCATTGGAAAGACAGATTTTGAAGTATTTCCTCGCGACAAGGCAGAGATATATCGGCAAAGCGATATTGAAGTAATGGAATCCGGTAAATTACATATCCTGGAGAGGCATGTCACTAGCGCTGATGGCAAAAAAAAGTGGCTTCAGGTGGCCAAAGCTCCGATTTTAGATCCCACAGGCAAATTCATAGGAATTCTCGTTTCTGTTCGCGATATTACTAAGCTCAAAAAGATGGAAGCGCAGATTAAAGCTTCCCTCAGGGAGAAAGAAGTCCTCCTTAAGGAAATCCATCATCGAGTCAAAAACAATTTACAAACCATTGTAAGTCTCCTTAACCTCCAGGCTGGATATTCCAAAGATAAACAGGTTCTGGAGGTATTCAAAAATAGCCAGGAACGTGTGAGAGCAATGGCCTTAATCCATGAGAAATTGTATGAATCCAGGGATTTATCACAGATCGATTTTCAAGAATACATACACAGCCTGGTGGCCCATTTATTTGAATCGTATTCTTTGAGGCCGGACATTGTTCAATTAAAAATGAAAATCGAAAATGTTGCTCTGGATATCGATACAGCCATCCCACTTGGCTTGCTTATCAACGAGCTTGTCTCGAATTCCTTGAAACATGCCTTCCCGCAAAACAGAAAAGGAGAACTTCGGGTTCATCTGAGTCAAAGTGAAGATGAAGAATATGATTATACATTGATTATTGAGGATAATGGTGTTGGTTTCTCAGGAGGGACGGATTTCCAGGACAGTAAAACGCTCGGTATGGTGCTGATCTCTTCATTGGTAAAAAAGTTAAAAGGTATCATGGACATCGGCAGAAAGAATGGGACACGATTTACCATAAAATTTAAGCAATTGAAGTACAAAAAATGGATATAAGTGTGATAAACTTTAAGAATATAATATTTCGTATAGTTGAAGAAAACTCAGGTTGAGGTTAAGGTTGAGGTTAAGGGGAGAAAGTCTTTCAATCTTAACTTAACTCATGAAAGTTCTCCTCAACCTAAACCTTAACCTGATCTCGGTGATTTTCTTTAATGAAATATTTGATTTATTTTGAGAGTGAGTGTAAAATAATCCTTTCAATGAAAAGTAAAGTAGCAATCATACATGACTGGCTCAATGGAATGCGCGGTGGTGAAAAGGTGCTGGAAGAGCTCCTGGACATTTTCCCCCAAGCAGATGTCTTTACCCTGTTTCTGGAAGAAGAAAATATTTCTGAAAAGATAAAATCTCATAAAATAATCCCCTCATCATTAAACAGGTATCGATTGATACGAAAATATTACAGACTCTTTTTACCTCTATTTCCTTCTGCCATTGAGGAATTTAATCTCAAAGAGTACGATGTTGTTATAAGTAGTTCACACTGCGTTGCCAAAGGGATCATTCCTCATCCTACTTCTCTTCATATTAGTTACATTTATTCACCCATGCGATACATATGGGACCAGTATTATCCTTATTTTGGAAATATGAAGGGGCTGAAGAAATTCTATATTAAGCGAAATATATCCAGATTGAGAACCTGGGATGTAACCAGTTCGTCCAGGGTGGATCATTTTGTCGCCATTTCCCGACTTATTCAAGAGAGAATATGGCGGTATTATCGGAGAAGGTCCACTATTATTCATCCACCAGTGGATACAGAGACCTTCCAACCCTCTCCCAATCCAAAGAGAAATTACTTCTTAACCGTATCCGCGCTTGTACCTTATAAAGCACATGATCTTCTGGTTGAAGCCTTCAACCAGACCGGAGATCGATTCATCATTGTAGGTAAAGGTTCTGAGGAGAAAAGGTTAAGAAAAATGGCCAGGGAAAATATCGAGTTTAAAAAGGATTTATCTCAGGAAGAATTAATTGAATTATACAGGAATGCCATTGCCTTTGTTTTTGCAGGTGTCGAAGATTTTGGAATCGCCTTTGTGGAAGCTCAAGCCTGTGGTACACCTGTTTTGGCTTATAAAAAAGGCGGAGTTATGGATATTGTATCAGATGGCACCGGCATCCTGTTTAAACACCAAACCACAGATGATCTCATTGATGCTGTCAATAAAATAAAAAAAATCAACTTTAAACCTTCATTTCTACGAGAAAATAGTTTAAAATTTTCCAGGGAAAATTTTAAAATGAAGTTTAAAAATTACGTTGAAGAAATTATAAAAGAAACCAAACAAGCATAAGAATGATAAAAAAAAGAAGAAAACAGTTGGTCCAGTTCTATATTGTTAGTGATTTTATTGCCATTATTTTAAGCTTTAACCTGACCTTCTGGCTTCGGTTTAACTCCGGATTGGTAGCTGCTCCAAAGGGAATCCCGGACTTTGGGAAATACTTAATTATTATCCCTTTTTTGATCCTGGCACATGTGATTCATTTTTCCTATCAGGGGTATTACAAAGTAAAGCTCAGACGGAACAGGTTGGACGATCTATTCCTGGTGCTTTTGAATACCATTGTTACTGCCTTTATTATCCTTTTGATTTTTAGTTATTTAAACAGCTATCACTTTATTGGTTTTGAAGTGTCTCATATTTTCCTTATTATCTATATCCCTGTGGCGGTATTTTTTATTTTTTGGTTGCGGTTGTTGATATTTAAAGTATTTCAACGCACTTATTTAAAGAAAAACGGAATTTCCCGGGTATTGATAGCCGGAACCAATGACCTGGCCTTAATGACAGCCAGGAATCTAAAAAAGTATGCCCATTTCGGCATTGAAATCACAGGTTTTCTGGCCGCAGAAAATAAAGAGGATGTACTGGGGGATTACGATGACCTGGAAAAAGTGGCCAAAGGTTACGGGATTACAGACCTGGTGATTGCCCTCTCTTCAAGTGAGTACAAAACAACCATGAAGTTGATTGAGATCGCTAACAACCTCTTAATCGAGATACGGTTGGTACCGGATATACTTCAAATCGCCTCGTTAAGAGCTGGTATGGAGCATATTGAAGGCATACCCATTATTAATTTGGGGGAGATCCCTTTGCAGGGCTGGCAATTGGTGTTTAAAAGAGCGTTTGATATTGTGTTTGGTTTGGTGGGGCTTATTCTACTTTCACCGGTATTTCTCATCGTTGCCCTGCTGGTAAAGTTGACATCCAGGGGCCCGGTATTTTATTTTCAGACGCGGATCGGTTTAGATGGGAATCATTTCAAGATGATTAAATTCAGGACCATGGTAAAAGATGCGGAAAAAGAGACCGGTGCCATCTGGTCCCCCCCCGATGATAAACGGGTGACAAGAGTGGGCAGAATCCTGAGGAAATTTTCAATCGACGAATGGCCGCAGCTCATCAATGTCCTGACAGGTGATATGAGCCTTGTTGGACCACGGCCGGAACGGCCGGAGCTGGTGGAAAAATTTAAGCATAATATCCCCAAATATATGCTGAGACACAGTGTCAAAACCGGGATGACCGGCTGGGCACAGGTGCATGGACTCAGAGGCAATACTCCTCTGGATAAACGTATCGAATTTGATATCTATTATATTCAAAACTGGTCCTTTCGACTGGACCTTGAAATTTTATGGCGAACCCTTTTTAAGCTACAATTTATTGATAGTAGTAGTTGAATTAAAAAAGACTTTAAAAATTCTCTTTAATAGTGTAAAATAGACGTGTGGAGGTAAGCAATGTTAGAAGAAAATTTCGTTGAAATGATTCAAGAAAGTATTAAAAAAAACTGGGATTTACCGGCTTTTTCCAATTATGGTGAGTCGGGCCTGACCTATGGAATGGTGGCAGAAAAGATTTTATGGTGCCACTATGTTTTTCAAAAGAGTCACGTAAAAAAAGGAGATAAGATTGCCCTGATTGGGAAAAATTCTACCAATTGGGCGGTCGTCTACCTGGCAACTATCACTTATGGCGCTGTTATTGTTCCTGTATTACCCGATTTTCATTTAGATGATTTTCATCATATTGTCAACCATTCGGATTCAGTGATACTTTTTGTCTCCGACTCTATCTATGAGGAAATGGACGAGACCAAAATGCCAGAACTGGAAGGGGTCTTCTCCCTTACCGATTTTAAATTACTCCATTCCCCGAAAAAAACCATCCCCAAAGTGCTTCAAAAAGCAGATACCCTTTTCCTGGAAAAGTACGATGGCACGCTGACAAAGGAAAAATTTAATCTTGACAAAGTGGGCAATGATGAACTGGCTGGTATTCTTTATACCTCTGGTACATCCGGTTTTTCCAAGGGTGTGATGCTGCACCATAACAGCCTGGTGGCCAATGTGCGTTTTGCCCAAAACAATATTGCGTTAAAATCAGGTGATTCCATTCTATCGTTTCTCCCCATGGCTCACAGCTTTGGATGTGCCTTTGACTTTTTATTTCCTTTTTGTGTCGGCTGCCACATCACATTTCTGGGTAAAATACCTTCTCCCAAAATACTGATTCAGGCATTAGGCAGTATTCGTCCCCGGCTGATATTGTCGGTTCCCCTGTTGATTGAAAAAATCTATAAAAGTAGGATAAAACCCAAGCTGGATAAGGCAGTGGTTAAAGCCCTGTCAAAACTTCCGGTGCTGGGCAGTAAGATCCTTCAAAAAATCCAGCATAAATTAATCGAGGTATTTGGCGGTAATTTTATAGAGGTTGTTATTGGTGGAGCTGCGCTGAATAGTGAGGTTGAAACCTTTTTAAGAAAAATCAACTTCCCTTTTACTGTTGGTTACGGCATGACCGAATGCGGTCCATTGATCAGCTATACACCCTGGCCTGAAAACAAATTCACCGCTGTGGGAAAGCTGATGGATACATTGGAAATCCGCATCGATCCGTCAGTAACCGATGCCAAAGACGGCACCGGGGAAATCCTCGTTCGCGGTGAGAATGTAATGAAAGGATACTATAAAAATGCAGAAGCCACAAAAGCCACTATTGATAAAGATGGATGGCTTCATACAGGTGACCTCGGTGTGATCGATGAGGACGGTTTTATTTACATCAAAGGGAGGCACAAGGATATACTGCTGGGACCTTCAGGAGAAAATATCTACCCTGAAGTGATTGAAGCCAAGCTCAATAACTTACCCTTTATAGAGGAATCCCTGGTGATTGAAAAGGATAAAAAACTGGTGGCCCTGGTATATCCCAATATGGAATCTGCTGATGAGGCTGGTCTCAATGAACAGGCGCTGCAAGAGAAAATGGAAGAGAACCGGAAAGCGCTTAATGAACAGTTACCAATATACAGCCGTATCAATAAGATTGAACTCTACCCGGAGGAATTTGAAAAAACCCCTACAAAGAAAATCAAACGATTCCTATATATCATTCCATTAGAGAGTAGTAAATAAATCCGTTCTCAGGTTGATGCTAAGGTGTACTTTCACGAGCTAAGATTGATCTATTATTGCTCTTTTACCTCAATCTTAACCTGATATCTGTTTCGCTGTTGACGTTGACAGATGGGCCGTTTTCTTGTTAAATAATGTGTGATTACTATGAAAAGAATGACCAATATTTTTCTGTTTGCTGCTGTTATTGTCTCTGTTGGTATCGTCATTTCTTGTCAGGGGAGAGGGGATGACCATTTTTATCGGGTCAAGATAAAGGATTTTTTACCAGATACGGACCATTTTAAAATAGATGAACAGATGGGAAAAATCTACTTTCAGAAAGGGACAGATAAATTCCAGCTAAACGAAATTCCTACACCTGACGGCTATTACTTCTATCTGAGGGGCAAAAAACAAATCAAATTATCGCCCCGGTTTACCGGGGACATCGGGTTTTATACCTATCTCTATTTTGAAAGTTTAAATAAAAGCAGTCCGATCGATTTTTCTTTTGAAATCTACAGCCAGGGTGTCAATCAAAAAATCAGTCAAATGGCAGCAGGAAAAGTTTCCCAACCTTTTTTTAAGGATTTGAAAATCGCCAGCAGCGATCAGTTGCTGCTGAAATTTAAAGGAAGGGGTGTGATTTACCTGAGCAAACCGATTATATATAAAAAAAGGAGCCATGCGCAGCGCAAGAATATAATTTTTATTGCCCTGGATACGCTGAGGGGCGATCAAATCGGGATCCGCCTGGGAAATCGACAATCAACGTTAACTTCCAATATCGATTTATTTATAAAAGACTCTGTCTATTTTAAGAATGCATATGCTCAAACGTCCTGGACCCTTCCCTCATTTATGAGCTTATTCACCGGGATGTACGAATACAACCACGAAGTAGGAATCAGAAACCCCCTGAGCCTGGATAAACCCTTTTTAATAAGAGAACTGTCTCGTAAATTTATTACCTTTGGGTACCACGGTGGAAAAGTCATGAAAGGTCGTTGGGGATATTGGCGGGGATTTGATTATTATAAAAAATACCGATTTGCATCAGCTCTTTTCTCACGAGGCGGGCAGGCACTATTTCGAAAAGCCCTTCAATTACTGGAAAAGCCTCACTTTCCCAACCTCTTTCTCTTTCTGCATACCTATCAAGTCCATGCCCCTTACACACCGCCGGATGAATTCCTGTACCAACTGAATAAAGAACCCAAATTTAAAAAACTGGAGGCCATTAATGATAGTAATCCGGCCAAAACCTATTTACCTGTTGAAAAGGATTTAAAAAAATCACTGAAAGAACTTTACCAGGCTGAAATCCTGGCCTTTGATGCCTATTTCGGGGAATTTGTAAAACGCTTAAAAGCCATGAATCTTTACAATAACGCCATGATTGTATTTATGTCGGATCATGGGGAAGAGTTTTTTGAGCATAACGGTTGGACCCATTCGCACAGCCTCTACAATGAGCAGATCCGGGTTCCGGTAATCGTAAAGTTTCCTGGCAATCGATTTAAAAATCGCAGGATACCCAACGTCGTTGGAATTATCGATCTTTTGCCCACTATTTTAAGTTATTACAATATCGATTATGAGGCAGCGCAACTGGATGGGAAGAATTTAATGCCTCTCATAAAAAGCGGTCAAACGCGCCGCCCAGAGTATGTGGTTTCCACCATATCCACCGGCAGGTATTTAGAGGCCATTCCCCCAAAAATTGCCGTTCTTTTTGACCATTATAAGCTTATTTATAATCACCCTTTCAGTCCCAAAGACCTGGCATTTTTCAAAGACTACACCAGACCCCCGGAAACGCCGAAATTTGAACTTTATGATCTGGAAAATGATCCTTCTGAAATGCACAATATTGCCTACCCAGCCATAAATGACCGGCATGCCGTCCCCTTACAGAGAAAGAAAATGATGTCGGTAATTGCAGCGATAGAAAAACAAATTAAGCAGCAGATGTCGGCGATAGCAAAGAAGAAAAAATCCCTGGATAAAGAGGTAGAGGAGCAGTTGAAGTCCTTAGGATATCTCTAAGGTTTTTTTGGAAATTCGTCAAGGAGTACTTTTTAGAACGTGTCATTGGTCATTTGTTCGCTTCGCTCACGTCAAGGAGACTTTTTAGAGCTTGTCATTAGGAAATTAAAAAGATAGGAACCCTTTAAAGCACACAATGACAAGTACTTGAAAACCCCAATGACAAATTCTCAAAGCCCTAATGAGATTGCATTATCCACAAATTTCATATAAAATAGAGGTGTCGGTGCTGTTGAAAAATTTTATATTATTCTATTCAACAGATGTGGAGGATAAATTGTTTAAGAATGCGATTGTGCGAAGACCTGGTCGATCGTTAGCAGGAGGAATCACATCCGCAAACCTGGGAAAACCCCATTATGAAAAGTCACTGCAGCAGCATGATAAATATATCGAAGCCCTAAAAAGCTGCGGTGTTCAGGTAACTGTTTTAGAGGCGGAAGAACATTACCCGGACGCAGTGTTTGTGGAGGATACTGCCGTATTGACAGAGCGATGTGCTGTTGTTACCAATCTAGGTGCCCCCTCTCGACAGGGAGAAGAAGTCTCCATAAAAAAAATATTGGGAAAATTCTATACAGATATTGAGCACATTACACCCCCGGGAACCCTTGAGGGTGGTGATATTATGCAGGTGGACGATCATTTTTATGTGGGGTTGTCTGCCCGTACCAATGAAGAAGGTGCCAGGCAATTTGCTGAGATATTAAAAAAATATGGGTACACTGTCTCCAATGTAGCCATGAAGAAATTTCTTCATCTCAAAACCGGGTTGGCTTACCTAAAAAACAATCATTTACTGGTGGCGGGTGAGTTCATTGATAATCCTGAGTTTGAGACATTCAACCGAATGTTTATCGATGACTCGGAGGTTTATGCTGCCAATTGTATTTGGGTGAATGATGTGGTACTGGTACCCATGGGGTATCCCGGGACAAAAGTGGGTATTGAAGCGGTTGGTTATAAGGTATTGGAAGTGGATGTATCGGAGTTCAGGAAACTGGATGGAGGATTGAGCTGTCTATCCCTGCGATTCTAGTAGTAATTTACCTGACTCGCAGCGAGTTATATTAAAAAAACTTTGCGTTCTCTGCGCTCTCCGCGGTGAATAATAATCTTAAAAAAAAATAAAAAAAAATGTGCGCGCCTATTGAAATCATGAATTATTTGGTGTATAATATCGCCACTTATAATTTGAAAAGGAGGTAATATTTGAAAAATGCCGAAAAGATTTTTAGCGGCGGCTATGGTAACATTTTTGGTTGTACGTTATGTCGGCATTTTCCAGGATAGATATCGCTGCAGAGTGCAGATGCAAATGCGAAAAGGATGTTCATTAATTGGTTGTTGATGAAATGATTGATTCGAGCAGAATAAACGGGATGCCGAGAAGGCTTCCTATTTCTGACCTCCAATCTTAGAAGAGGGGATAAGTGGAGAAATCCTTTTTTACGGTAAAAAAAAATTGAAAAAAAAAGTGTTCCCTATTGAAATTTCCAATTAATTGGGGTAAAATGTGAGCACTTATAATATAAAAAGGAGGTAAATATATGAAAAAGTTGAAAAGTTTTTTGGTAGCAGGTTTCGTAACATTTTTAGTTGTATGTTTTTTTGGCACGGCAGATTTGGCTGCACAATGCGGAACAGTGGATAATGAGTCGGTTGCCACTGTAATGATTGGCTCAAGTGGGATTTCCATGTCGCCCATGGTATCTTATGGGAGACTAGTGGTAAGCGTTTCCAGACCCGATGGAGTTGTTATAGGTAAAACCTTCGAATCTGGCAGCACTCCATATATCGGACTATCAGACCTTGGGGATAAATACCCTGATGGTATTTATAACTATGAATTACGAGTGATCTCTTCTCTTGGGGCGAAAGTTCGTCGTGAGGAAGGCCTTTTGTCTAGTGATAAGGGGCTTCAATCCCAAAAAGCATTGACCCAGTCTGGTTCCTTCATGGTCCAGGGAGGCTCGATTATGGCGATGGGCGGCGTGCAAGAAACGCCTGCCAGGACCCTTGATGTCCTCCACTACGATGATGTGATTATCACTGGAAGCCTCTGTGTCGGGTTTGATTGTATAAATGGAGAAAGCTTTGGCTATTGCACCATTAAATTAAAGGAAAACAACCTTCAACTCTGCTTTGAGGACACCAGTGTTGGCTCATTTCCTACCAATGACTGGAAAATTCAAATCAATGACACCACCAGTGGCGGCGCTTCCTATTTCACCATATGGGATACCGATGGAGGTAGAAGAGTCTTTACCCTTGAAGCAGGAGCACCGGCTCATTCTCTGTATGTGGAGGATTATGGACGGGTGGGTCTCGGAACTTCCATACCTTATGTGGAACTGCACATCGTGGATGGAGATTCCCCCACCATTCGGCTGGACCAGGATGGATCCAGTGGATGGGCCGCGCAAAGATGGGACCTGTGTGGCAACGAGACCAACTTCTTTATCCGTGACGTCACCAATGGATCCAAGCTCTGCTTCCGGATTCAGCCCAACACTCCCAGCAACACCCTCTGCATGAGAAGCACCGGCTATGTTGGAATCGGCACGTGGTCACCGGAGTATCCTTTGGAAGTGGAAACCACTGGAGAGAATGCAGGTATATACGTCGACCGTACCGATGGCGCAACCTTTAAACTTAATGTAACGACTGCCCTGGCTCAAATTGGCAGTGTAACCAGCCACAAAGTCAATTTCGTAGTAGGTAACAGTGCGAGGATGACCATTGATACCAATGGGTATGTCGGCATCAGCGATGACACGCCTGATTATCCGCTGGATATGGGAACACTTGCATCAGGTGCATACTGCACAACAACTGGACAATGGCATTCTGCATCCAGCAGAGAATATAAGGAAAACATCAGAGACCTCACGACTACAGAAGCAATGGATGCTTTAAAGGAACTTAACCCTGTTAGATTCAATTACAAAGTAGATAAGGAAGATGAATGTGTGGGTTTCATCGCCGAAGACGTGCCCGAACTGGTGGCTTCAAAGGATAGAAAAGGGATGACTAGCATTGACATCGTGGCTGTTTTAACCAAAGTGGTCCAGGAGCAGCAGAAAGTCATATCCGAACTCAATAAAAGAATTTCTGAGCTTGAAAAAAAGTAAGCAACGACACAATACACAGTAAGAGAAGCAGAAAGAAGATACGATCAAAGTAAATTAATCCACTCAGGTTGAGGTTGAGGATAAGGTTGATGAAGAACGTTTGGGGATTTAAACGCTTAGTAAGTAGTATGAAGTAGGGTTCTTCTCTTCAACCTTAACCTTAACCTCAACTTTTGTTTTATTTGAGCTCCAGGGCGAGGGATTGGCCAATATTTTCTTGGGGCCAGGAAAAGGGGAGAAAAATCGAGTTTGTCGCAGAAAATAAGAATGACTGCAGAAGATGTAAACCAAAGTTGTACCTATTGTGCTCATTCTATAAAAGAAATCAATCTCGAAACAATTATTAATAGTATGTATTTAACTTCATTCGAGAAAAAACCAGTTTGTCATGAAAATTGCCCATTTTAAATATAGACAAAATGACAATATATGGCGGTTAATATGTTAGATAGAAACAGAAAAGATGCCCAAATCAGCCATCTAAAGATGGCGAAAACTCGTTGCAAATACCGCGGTTACGACTTGCGGATTTACAGGGTAGAGCACTTATATTTGCAAAAGATGTTAAAATTATTATAAAATCTGAATTAAATGGACATTGTGGCTGTTTTAACCAAAGTGGTCCAGGAGCAGAAAAAGACAATCTTCAAACTGGAATAGAGGATTGCTAACCTGGAAAAAAAATTAAAATAAGAAAATATAAACCAGCCTATTCGCACATCCAGGTGGATTTACCCGGTACCCCGCTAACCCGGGGTGCCAGGCAAACCTTTTTTTTAAACTCAATAATCCCTGGAAAACAATCTTCTAGAGATACTATTAACGTTAATAATAAAATTTAAAAATTTTAGCTTCCCCCTCTTGACAATTGTAAAAATATGAATATAATACCGTTTCGGTTATATATTGGAGGTATGACCATGAATAAGAAAAAATCAGTTTGTAGCGTTTGTAGCCATAGGCAAACAGGTTTTAGCAGCATAATGTAGGCAAGTCTATATAATGGAGGATAAACAATGATAAAGAAAAATAAGTTCTTTAAAACAAGAATGTTAACGATGTTGATTGTAAGTTTTTTAACGGTGGCCGTATATGGCCAGGAACCCGGTTCTTACCCGGTAGCAGAGCCAAGATTCAGTTCCAGTGAGATTTTCTGGGTGCCTCTGGTTAACTATAAATTTTTGGATTTGACCATTGCCCGGCCTGACGGTACCCTGTTTAGCAGGACCTTTGAATCCGGTAGTACACCCTATGCCGATCTCTCCGATATTTTAGGCAAAGATAACATTGACGGTTCATATGTTTATGAATTACGGGCGATGATGGAACCCGGGCAAAAGCGCGGTGAAGATGATGAAGTCGAAATCAGGTATTCGAAGGCTCCATTGGTCCAGACCGGTGCATTTTCTGTCCAGGACCGTACGATTATAAACCCCGAAGAACAAGAACCGGACAGGGACAAGGGCAAAGGCCTTTCTTTTTCCAGTGTGCAGGATGGCCTTTCTAGGACACAGGATTTTGTGATTAATGATGATCTGATCGTGATTGGCAGTGTCTGTATCGGGTTTGATTGTGTCAATGGTGAGAGCTTCGGTTTTGATACCCTGCGCTTTAAGGAAAACAACCTGCGGATCAAATTCGATGATACCAGTACCCTATCATCGTTCCCTCGGAACGATTGGCAGTTAACTGCCAACGACAGTGCCAACGGCGGTGCCAGCAAATTCTCCATCGATGACATCACCAACTCGAAGACACCCTTTACGGTTGAAGCCAATGCCCGCACCAATTCACTTTATGTGGATGATGGTGGACGACTTGGTATCAGGACTTCGACCCCGGCGTTGGAGATTCACGTTGTCGATGGCGATACACCCGCTCTACGGCTTCAACAGGACAGTTCTTCCGGGTTTGCTCCCCAGACCTGGGACATCGCCGGTAATGAGGCCAATTTCTTTGTTCGTGATGCCACCAATGGTTCCAAGCTGGCTTTCCGGATTCAGCCCAATACCCCCACCAACACCCTCTGCATGAGAAGCACCGGCTATGTTGGGATCGGCACATGGTCACCGGAATTTCCATTGGAAGTGGAAACCACTGGAGAGAATGCAGGTATATACGTCGACCGTACCGATGGCGCAACCTTCAAATTAAATGTAACGACTGACCTGGCCCAAATTGGCAGTGTAACAAGCCACAAAGTCAATTTCGTCGTAGGTAACAGTGCGAGGATGACCATTGATACCAATGGGTGGGTCGGCATCAGCGATGACACTCCTGATTACCCGCTGGACATGGGAACAATCGGAAACAATGCGCGCTGTACAACAGGAGGTGTATGGCAAAATGGTTCCAGCAGAGCTTCTAAGGAAAATATCCGAGACCTCAGTGTTGATGAAGCAATGAATACCTTAGAAGGGCTCAATCCTGTTAGGTTTAATTACAAAGTGCAAAAGGATGAACAATATGTGGGTTTTATCTCCGAAGACGTTCCTGAACTGGTGGCCACAAAAGATAGAAAGGCCTTAAGTCCTATGGACATCGTGGCTGTTTTAACCAAAGTGGCCCAGGAACAACAGAAGGCGATTCAGGAACAGCAAAAGACCATATCCGAACTCAAAGAGAGAATCACAGAGCTTGAGAAAAAGTAAATAACGACACAATACACAATAAGAGAAACAGGAAGAAGATAAGACAATAGTAAATTAATCCACTCAGGTTGAGGTTGAGGTTTATTTTAAGGTTGATGAAGAACGTTTGGGGATTTAAACGCTTAGTAAGTAGTATGAAGTAGGGTTCTTCTCTTCAACCTTAACCTTAACCTCAACTTTTGTCTTATTAGAGCTCCGGGGCGAGGGATTGGAGGCTATTTTCTTGGAGCCAGGAAAAGGGGGGAAAAATCAAGTTTGTCGCTAAAAATAAGAATGATAGGAGAAGATGTAAACCAAAGTTGCTGGTGTAAACTAAAGTTGCACCTATTGTGCTCATTCTATAAAAGAAATCAGACTCGAAACGATTATCAATAGTATGTATTTGACTTTATGCGGTAAAAAACCAGTTTGGCATGAAAATTGCATTGTTTAAATATTTGGTAAAATAATATTAAAAGGAGGACAAATGATGATAAAATCAAAACATTTCTTTGTGATACTCGCTGCTACATGTTTGGTTGTATGTTTCAATGGCATGGCTGAGGCACCTAATAATCCAGTGGCTGATGTAATGGTAGGGGCCAGCGGGATTACCTGGGTACCAAAAATCAATTATGCACAAATGATTCTGAACGTATCCAAACCCGATGGTACTGTGTTTTGTAAAACCTTTGACCGTGGTGCATCGCCTTACATTAACCTGGGTGATATAATGGGAGATAGTTCCCTGGAGGGGTCTTTCACTTATGAACTCCAGGTGGTTCCCCTGCAGATCAAAATGAGCCGGGAGGAGATGAATAGGGAACAGACGCGAAGGGCAAGAGAAGTCCCCCTCACCCAGACCGGTTACTTTACGGTCCGGGACGGTATGATTGTAATTCCCGGGGCCATTGAACCGGGAAATGTCATCGGCATCAGTACTACCCAGGATGGACTCAGCGGCACCCAGGACCAGCTGATATTGGACGACCTGATCGTGACCGGCAGTCTCTGTGTCGGTTTTGATTGTATCAATGGCGAGTCCTTCGGGTTTGACACCATTCGTTTGAAGGAAAACAACCTGCGGATAAAATTCCAGGATACCAGCACCTCCGCATCCTTCCCCTCCAACGACTGGCAGATTACCGCCAACGACAGTACCAATGGGGGTGCCAATAAGTTTTCCATCGATGATATCGATTCCGGGAAAACGCCCTTTACCATTGAAGCCGGGACCCGGGCCAATGCCCTTTATGTGGATGATTCCGGAAGGGTGGGGTTGGGTACTTCCACCCCGGCAGAAGACCTGCACATCTGGTATGGAGACACGCCAACGATACGGCTGCATCAGTCCGGAAGCGGATGGGCACCCCAGACATGGGATATAGCCGGAAACGAGGCCAACTTTTTTATCCGGGACGTTACCAATGGTTCCAAGCTGTCTTTCCGAATTCAGCCCAATACACCCGGAGACACCCTCTGTCTCAAGTCCGACGGCAAAATCGGCATGGGCACCTGGTCCCCGGAATTTCCCCTTGAAATAGAAAGAACCGGAGAAAATGTCGTACTCCAGCTTGAACGTACAGACCCCGGTGTGCAATTTAAATTTGCTGTCACCAACTCCCTGGCTCAAATTGGCTCCAGGTCAAGCCACCCGCTAAAATTCGTTGTAGGTAACGCTGCGAAAATGACCATCGATACGGATGGAGATGTGGGGGTCGGTAACGAAAATCCTGGTCATTTGCTGGTGGTGGGAGCCAATGGAACCACTTATTGTGATGGAAATGATTGGTATCCGACTTCCAGCAGGGAATATAAGGAGAATATCCGCGACCTCTCTCCTGACAAGGCAATGGAAACCCTTACCGGTCTTAACCCGGTTCGATATAACTACAAAAGCAACAAAGAGGAGGAACGTGTGGGATTCATTGCCGAAGATGTCCCTGAATTGGTGGCCATTAATGGAAGAAAAAATTTAAACGCCATGGATATCCTGGGAGTCTTAACCAAAGTGGTCCAGGAACAGCAGAAGACCATAGCCGAACTCAAGAAGGAAATTGCTGAGCTTAAGAAAAAATAGCAATTGCTATAAAAAATTTAATCCACTCAGGTTGAGGTTGAGGTTTTAGGTTAAGGTAGAGGAAGAACGCTTGGGAATTTAAACGCTTAGTAAATAGCATGAACTAGCCTACTAGGCTTCTTCTTAACCTTAACCTTAACCTCAACCTCTACCTCATTAAAGCTCAAGAGTGCACTATTGATGTCTATTTTATTGGGAGCTGGGCAAAGGGGAAAAAGCGAGATTATCGTTAAAAAAAAATTAAAAAAATGATACGATTCTATTGAAATTTTGATTTATTTGATGTAAAATACAATCACTTATAATTGCAAAAGGAGGTAAATTTATGAGAAAATTAAAAAGTTTTTTAGTAACATTTTTTGTGACTTTTTTGGTTGTATGTTTTAGTGGCATGGCCGAGGTGGAAAGTAATCCAGTGGCCGAGGTAATGGTGGGGTCCAGCGAGATTCATTTTATGCCCAGGGTAAATTATGCCCGGTTGGATGTCACCCTTTCCAGGGCTGATGGGACGGTTGTTCAAAAGACCTTTAATTCCGGCAGCACACCCTATCTTGATCTTTCCACCATTTTTGGGGAGTCATCTGGTGACGGCTATTATACCTATGAACTGCGGGTGATTCCTTCAATCGAAGTGAAAGTTCGTAAAAGCGATGAGCCTTGGGATCCCAATAAGGGGACACTGCTTCAAAAACCATTGACTCAGACGGGTCACTTCCTGGTCAAGGGCGGCTTGATCGTAACGCCCAGCAGCATTCAGGAAACACCTGCCAGAACCCTTGACGTCCTCCACTACGATGATGTGATTATCACTGGGAGTCTCTGTGTGGGTTTTGATTGTGCAGACGGGGAAAGCTTTGGTTTTGATACCATCATCTTAAAGGAACACAACCTGCGCATCTACTTCAACGATACCAGTTATACTGCATCTTATCCCACCAACAGCTGGCGAATTACCATCAATGATAGTACCAATGGCGGCGCCAGTTATTTTTCTATCGATGATGTCGACGACGGGACATCAATCTTTAAAGTTGAAGCAGGGGCTCCTTCCAATTCGTTATACGTAGAAGATTATGGACGAGTGGGGCTCGGAACCTCCACACCAGTGGTGGAACTGCACATCAAAGACAGCGACACACCCACACTTCGACTGGAGCAAGACAGCTCTGGAGGATGGACAGCACAAACTTTTGATGTAGCCGGTAACGAGAGCAATTTCTTTATTCGTGACGCCACCAATGGATCAAAGCTGCCTTTCAGGATCCAGCCAAGCACGCCCAGCAGCACCCTTTGCCTGAAATCCGATGGTTTTGTCGGGATCGGCACCTGGTCTCCAGCGTATAAAGTGGAGATTGAAACCACTAACGAAAATGCAGGGTTATATCTTGATCGTACAGATGGAGCAACCTTTAAACTTAATGTAACATCTGCTCTGGCTCAAATTGGCACAGTCTCAGACAACAAAGTAAATTTTGTTGTAGGAAATAGTGCGAAAATGACGATTGATACAACTGGGTACGTGGGCATCAGCGACGACACCCCTGATTATCCACTGGACATGGGAACAATTGCACCGGATGCCTACTGTACAACAGGAGGGGTATGGCATTCTGCATCCAGCAGAAAACATAAGGAAAATATCAGAAGCCTGACCGCAGAGGAGGCAATGGAAGCCTTAATCGGACTCGAACCTGTTAAATTCAATTACAAGGTAGATAAAGAAGATGAATATGTGGGCTTCATCTCCGAAGACGTCCCTGAACTGGTGGCCTCAAAGGATAGAAATGCCATGAGTGCCCTGGACGTGGTGGCTGTATTAACCAAAGTGGTCCAGGAGCAGCAGAAGACCATATCCGAGCTTAAGAAGGAAATAACTGAGCTTAAGAAAAAGTAGGAATTTCGAATTGCCATAAAAATTGAATCGACACAGGTTGAGGTTGAGGTTGAGGTTGAGGAAGAGCTGTTGGGAACTTAAAAACATTGTAATAGTAGGAAGTAGGTAGTAGGAAATATTAGGTTAAAGAGATAAAAAAATAAGGTTTTGTCTTCTTATTTCTTACTGCCTACTCAGCTTCTTCTCCTTAATCTTAACCTTTAGCCGCACTCCTATCTATTCTCAAAAAAGTTCCTCGGTATGAAGATGAGGTAGAAGGTATGGCATATGACATGTAGACATTTCTTTTGTTGAGAGTAACGGAAAGGAGGAAACGTTTGGCTTATTGTTAATTGTTAGAAAAAAATAAAAAAAAAGATATTTCTATTGAGATCGAGAGTTATTTGATGTATAATGTGAGCACTTATAATCGTAAAAGGAGGTAAAATTATGAAAAAATCAAGAAGTTTTTTAGTAACATTTGTGTTAACATTTTTTGTTGTATTTTTTTTGGGCACAGCAGAGGTGGCCGTTGCATCTGATGATGCTAAGCCGGTTGCCGATGTCATGCTTGATTCCAGTGGGATCAACTGGATGCCAAAGGTAAATTACGCACGCCTGGTGGTAACTGTTGCCAGACCAGATGGAGCCATTTTCCAAAAGACGTTCGATGCCGGCAGCACTGTTTATTTCGGACTTTCAGACTTTAAAGAAGGTCAATGTCCCGATGGTTCTTATACCTATGAATTGCGGGTGATTCCGTTTATCGATAAGAAAGTTCGCCGTGAGGGTGACCTTTCATCTGCCAATAGCCGGATAATGCCTCAAGAAACATTGACTCAAACAGGTTATTTCTGGGTTAAAGGGGGCTCCATTGTGACGATGAGCAGTACCCAAGAAACGCCGGCCAGAGTTCTCGACGTCGTCCATGCCGATGATGTGATTATTGATGGAAGCCTGTGTGTAGGTAATGACTGCTACAGTGGGTTAGCCTTTGGTTTTGACACTATTGTATTAATGGAAAACAATTTGCGAATCTTCTTTGATGATACCAGCACCATCCAGAATTATCCCAGGAATGACTGGCGCATTATCTGCAACGACAGCACCGATGGCGGAGGCAGATATTTTGCCATCGAGGATGCCACTGAAGTATCGAATATCCTTGTCCTTGAGGCTGGAGCGCCGGACAACTCTCTCTATGTTGACAGCCATGGAGATGTGGGTATCAACACCTCTACCCCTTACTATGAACTGCACATCGTTGATGGGGATTCACCCTGCGTCAGGCTGGACCAGGATGGATCATATGGATGGACGCCGCAAAAATGGGATTTGTGCGGTAACGAGTCCAACTTTTTTATCCGGGATGCCACCCATGCATCCAAGCTTCCCTTCAGGATCGAGCCCGATGCACCCACTGACAGTATTTTTATCAAGAGTAACGGGTATCTCGGTATCGGAACTGGGGCGCCAGGGTATAAAGTGGAGGTTGAAACCACAGGGGAGAATGCGGGTTTATATCTTGATCGTACAGATGGTGCAACCTTTAAACTTAATGTGACGACTTCCCTGGCTCAAATTGGCTCAGTCTCAAACCACAAAATAAATTTTGTCGCAAATAATAGTGCGAAAGTGACCATCGATACAAATGGGTACGTGGGTATTAGCGATACCACTCCCGATTACCCGCTGGATATGGGAACAATTGCAGCGGGTGCTTACTGCACAACAACTGGACAATGGCATTCTGCATCCAGTAGAGAATATAAGGAAAACATCAGGAACCTCACGACTGAAGAAGCAATGGATACCTTAAAGGAACTTAACCCTGTTAGGTTCAATTACAAAGTAGATAAGGAAGATGAATGTGTTGGTTTCATCGCCGAAGACGTCCCTGAACTGGTGGCCTCTAAGGATAGAAAAGGGATGACTGCTATTGACATCGTGGCAGTTTTAACCAAAGTGGTCCAAGAGCAGCAGAAGGCTATCCAGGAACAGCAGCGTATTAACTCCGAACTCAAAAAAAGAATTGCTGCACTTGAGAAAAAGTAGTCATTGAAAAATTAAAAACTCAGTAGCAGTAGGCAGTTGGCAGTACGCAAAAAAAGGGTTAAAAAAATTTTGTTGTATTTTTGTGAGACACAATTGATGAAAATCTGCTCCTAATATGATTAGGAAGGATAAAAAAAAAAGGAGGTAAATTTATGAAAAAAATTTTTGCAACATTAATTGTGATGATTGCGTTTGCTTGTTTCGTTTGTATGGCTGAATCAAAAGAATGCTCAATTTTTAATCCGGTTGCTGATGTAAACATCGGGGCCAATGGGATATCATTTATGCCAAAGGTGGCGAATGCTCGAATGATTTTGAGCGTTTCCATCCCTGATGGTACGGTTTTTAGTAAAACCTTCGAAGCTGGTAGTTCCCCCTATCTCAGACTTTCGGAGTTAAGTAAGAATTATCCCCCTGATGGTCTTTATACCTATGAATTACGGACAGCTGCTGTCACAGGACCAAGGGTTCGCAAATCCCTGGAGACAGCAGGCCTTGTGAAAGAAAAAAATTTAATTCAAGAATCACTGGTGCAGAATGGGTACTTTACAGTCCGTGAAGGTATGATTATAACATCCAATGCGGTTGAAAGGGGGGTCAGTACGGTTCAGGAGGTTCCCACAAGACCGCTTGATGAGGTGATCTACGATGACCTGATCGTGGACGGCAGTCTTTGTGTTGGCAATGATTGTTACAGCGGATTAGCCTTTGGTTTTGATACCATTGTATTAATGGAAAACAACCTTCGCATCTATTTTGATGACACCAGCAACACCTCATCGTTTCCCAACAATGATTGGAGGATCGTAATAAACGATACGACCGATGGGGGCGGCGCTTATTTTGCCCTTCAAGATGTCAGTGGGGGACTTACTCCCTTTACCATTGAAGCCGGGGCCAAGACCAATTCTCTCTATGTAGACGATGACGGTCAGGTAGGAATCGGAACCTCTGGACCGGTGTTTGAGCTTCACATCAAGGAAGGCGACACCCCCTGTGTCCGGATGCACCAGAGCACCGCTTATGGATGGCCGGAGCAAATCTGGGACGTGGGCGGTAACGAGACCAGTTTCTTTATCCGGGACGGTACCCATGCGGCCAGGCTGCCCTTCCGGATCGAGCCGGAAACACCCACCAGCACCCTCTGTCTCAAATCCGACGGTAAAGTTGGAATCGGCACCTGGTCTCCGGGATATACTGTGGAGATTGAAACCACGGGAGAGAATGCGGGTTTATATCTTGATCGTACAGATGGTGCAACCTTTAAACTTAATGTAACGTCTTCCCTGGCTCAAATTGGAACCGTATCCAGCAACAAAGTAAATTTTGTCGTAGGTAACAGTTCGAGGATGACCATTAATACCGATGGGTATGTCGGCATCAGCGATGACACTCCTGATTACCCGCTGGATATGGGAACAATTGCACCGGGTGCATACTGCACATCAGGTGGAGTATGGCATTCTGCATCCAGCAGAGAATACAAGGAAAACATCAGGAACCTTACCGCCGAAGAAGCAATGGCTACCTTAGTGGAACTTAATCCTGTCCGATTCAATTACAAAGTAGATAAGGAAGATGAATATGTGGGTTTCATCTCCGAAGATGTGCCTGAACTGGTGGCGTCAAAGGATAGAAAAGGGATGACTGCCATGGACATCGTGGCGGTTTTGACCAAAGTGGCTCAGGAACAACAGAAGGCTATTCAGGAACAGCAAAAGACCATATCCGAACTCAAGAAGGAAATTGCAGAGCTTAAGAAAAAATAGTAACTGCAAGAAGGAAGAAGGATAACCCAACATTAAAACCGAATAATTAATGGACTCAGGTTGAGGTTAAGGCTTAATACGAAGAGGAATACTGGCCTTGAGGGAGAGCCCAATCCTTTTCCCTTAACCTTAACCTGGGCTTTCCTCCAGAATGCCTTTCTGATCTACTGACTTACTGAGTTCCTCAGGAGCTCTCGTCATCATTCATCATTCATCATTCTTAATTTTATTTAAACCCCTATTGAAAAAATTTTTCCGTTATGAGATAATACCACTCTTATAGAATTATGGACTGAGCAAAGCACCAAAAGGATGTGAAGACTCGGAAACTAATATGGATATATTCAATGTATGCCATGTATGACCTCGCCAGGAGGGAAAGGCGGAAGCATATTTCAATGTTTTCAATTGATTATTGTTAATTGTCAATGCTTTTTTTTATCAAGGAGATATTTTCTTGAAATTTTTTTTAAACATCAAAAATTTTATCGAGATAATATTTCAGAAAAGAGACGCTATCTATGAGCTTGCCAAACGTGATTTTCAGGCCCAAAATAAGAATACGTACCTGGGAATCATTTGGGGATACGTTCAACCACTGACTTATATACTCCTTTTGGTCGTTGTTTTTAGTGTAGGATTAAGATCAAATCCTGGTGGAGAGATACCCTTTGTCGTTTATTTAATCAGTGGAATGATTGCCTGGCAATTTTTTTCAGGTACGCTTACCTCTCTAACACAGGTGGTTAAAACCCATTCATTTTTAGTAAGGAAAGGTGATTTTAGTTTAGGTATTTTACATATAGCCCAAATATTAAGCGCTTTAATACCTCATCTCATTTTACTCGCTGTCGCCATCATTGTGTCTTGGTTTCATGGCCTTTCTCCAGATGTATATACATTCCAACTGATTTATTACATAGGTGCGATGCTTTTTCTCCTGTTAGGATTGGGATGGATTACCTCTTCAACCAGTATCTTTGTTCAGGATGTTTCAAATGTAGTCACCATAGTTGCCCAATTTGGTTTTTGGTTTACCCCGATTATATGGAATATAACAAGGATACCTGAACGGTACCAATGGATAGTCAAACTGAATCCGATGTGTTACATTGTTAATGGATACCGGGACAGTTTAATTTATAAGATTCCCTTCTGGTCAAAACCTTATGAGACCCTGTACTTTTGGTTTTTCACCACGATTGTTTTGTTAATTGGCGTGGTGGTTTTCAGGCGACTAAAACCCCATTTCGGTGAAGTGATTTAAAAATGTCCACAGATGCTACTCTCCAGAGTGACTCCGGTACGAAGCACGAGTTTCACAGATTCACGCAGATTTTAAATAAACCCAGGCAAGAACTGTTTTTGATTCCTTTGGATTAATGTGCGGAAATATCTCTGTTAAATTGATGATGGTTTTGATGTAATTTATGAATTCAGAAAATCAAAAAACGATTATTTTCATTCATATACCCAAAACAGCCGGACGTACAGTAAACAGCATTATCAGGAGCCAATATGAACCGGCTTCCTTTTTTTCTAATGGTGAAGCTGTGATATCCCGGTTTGGTAAAGATTGGTTGAAAAGAACTGATTCGGAAAGATGGAAAACATCAGAGGAGATTTTGGCAAATCTTCCGGAATCGGAAAAAAGAAATATTAAAATTATCTTTGGACACATGAATTTTGGCAGACATGTACATTTACCTCAAACATGCACCTATTTCACCTTACTCCGTAATCCCATAGATAGAGTTATCTCTTATTATTATCATCTAATGAGAATGGAGGGACATTCCCTTTATAATTCTATTATGAGTAAAAAATTGACGATGGGAGAATGGGTGAAAAGTGGTTATACATTTTCTGTTGATAATGGACAAACCAGAATGATTTCTGGTATAGGTGATTCTATTGAATACGGGAAGTGTGGAATTGAAATTTTAGAAAAGGCCAAAAATAACATAAAGGAACATTTCTCAATTGTTGGTTTGACTGAAGAATTTGACAAAACCTTAGCTCTATTAAAAAGAATGTTTAAATGGAAGGTTTCCACCTATAAGAAACAAAATGTAACAAAAAATAGACCTCAGATGAAAGAAATACCTAAAAAAGATTTACAAATCATTGAGAAATATAATTACTTAGATATTGCTCTATATGATTATATCAAAAAAATATTTAACAAATTAATTCAAAATCAAGATCCTCTTTTTGAAAGAGTTGTTTGATTTTTTATTGGGAATTTGAAATCCCTTCTTTATGAATTATGTCGGAAATTGCGGTTAAATTAGAAAACCTTTCAAAATTTTATAAGCTGTATGACTCCCCCAAGGACCGCTTAAAAGAAGCGCTTCATCCATTTGGGAAAAAATTGCACAAAAGGTTTTATGCTTTAAAGGATATAAATCTTGGAATTAAAAAAGGAGAAATCCTGGGAGTTATTGGCAGTAATGGAGCTGGTAAATCTACTCTGCTTAAATTAATTACAGGTGTCATTCAGCCAAGTACCGGAAAACTGACTGTCAATGGAAAAGTTTCTGCCCTCTTAGAATTGGGTTCAGGATTAAATCCAGAGTTTACAGGGATGCAGAATATCTATTTCAGTGGAACCATGATGGGTTTTACCAGGCAGCAGATGAATAAAAAGGTTGATGGTATAGTTACTTTTGCTGATATTGGAGACTTTATTCAGCAACCTTTAAAAACTTATTCAAGTGGTATGAAAGCGAGACTGGGATTTGCTTTGGCAATAAACATGGATCCGGAAATCTTAATTTTGGATGAAGTAATGTCTGTTGGGGATGAGCTTTTTAGAAGAAAATGTTATGCAAAGATGGAAGAATTCTTTGATTCAAAGAGTACCGTAATATATGTTTCTCATTCTCTAAATACAATTAACGAAATATGCACCAGAGCCATTCTCGTTGATGGCGGAGAAATTATTCTGGTGGGGTCACCTAAATTAGTCACTTCGCTTTATCAAAAGTATTTGTTTGGAATAAAAGAGGATCGCTTGAAAATCAGGAACGAAATTCTTCAACTCAATAGAAATGAAGAAAAGAAAATAAGAACTGCTGTTGAATTGGAAAAAAAAGGGCAAAAAACTGCTGCAGAAAAAAAAGACGAACCCAAAATCGATAAAAAAAAAGAAGAAGAACTGACAGAAATTTATATGCCCGGTTTTAAACCGAAGAGTACAGTAATTACAAAAAATTATGATGTCGATATTTCTGATATTCATATCCGAACGCTGGAAGGCAAAAAGGTAAATTTGCTGGTTATGAACAAAGAATATGTTTATAGTTTTAAAATAAAATTTAACATAGATGCAGATAAGGTGGTTACAGGATCTCCTTTCAAAACCGAAAAAGGATATGTGATAACAAATGCACATACAAAAAATAAATGTATTGAAAAAGTTACAAATGGCTCTGAGTATTTAATAGAATGGTATTTCACATGTACTTTACTCCCTGGGATATATTATACCAACGTCTCTGTGAGTGCAAATGTTAAGAATCAGTATAAATTGCTTTCAAGAATTGTGGATGCATATGTTTTTAAAGTTCAACCTATAAAGAATCTGCCTTATGGGGGAATCGTTCATTGTTATCAATATCCAAAAATTACTCAAATCAATTCTTCTACGTCTTGAAGGTAACATAGAAAAATAAAAGAATGGTTAAATTTTTACCCGATGACACTTTTTTGGTTTCTTACCCCAAATCAGGAAATACATGGGTCAGATTTTTAATATGCAATTACTTAAGTAATGGCGAATGTGATTTTCTTAAAATTTCTCAAATGATACCTGAATTACATGTAGAAGAAAACTCCCTGTCAAGATGCTTAAAACCCAGAATATTTAAAAGCCATCTTCCCCATCAACCAGATTACAAAAATGTAATATATCTGGTGCGAGATGGAAGAGATATAGCAGTTTCCTATTATTTTCATTTGATAAAGCAAAAGAAAATGGATAGAAATACTCAATTTTCAGAATTTATAAATAAATTTAATCGTGGGGAACTACAATTCGGTTCATGGAGTGCTCATGTTATTTCCTGGCTAAAACACAAAACAGAACGCTTTTTGTTAATTAAATACGAAGAAGTCTTAAATAATCCCCAAAAAGAACTGGAAAAGATTTTACATTTTTTAGGAATCGAAATTAATTTTCAAAAGATAAAAACTGCCATAGAGACCTCTAGTTTTTACAGGATGTCTCAATTGGAGCATGAACAGCAATCGATGGTTCCAACTCTAGCAGATTCAATTCTTGACATTCCTTTTATTAGAAAAGGAATAGCTGGAGACTATTTAAATTACTTTACTAAAGAACAAGAAGCTGAATTTATCAAAATTCACTTTGAAGCACTTAAACGTTTACACTATATTTAAAAATATACCTTAAGAAGTGCCGTTTATTGCGATGCATTATACTTATGGTGGGAAAATTTCCGGTTTACTGACGGAACGATAAAACATATACAAATATATATAAAAAAAAGCTATTGAGGAAGATAAAGTGAGTTTCATAACTTGTGTACCATGAATGATGAATCCTACTGCCCGATTTGCGATGAAATCGTGAAAGTCGAGGTACTCTTTTTCCCAAGAAAAGAATCCAAATGTGGAAACATTGTCCGGTGCAAGAACTGTAGCCTGGTTTTTGTATGTCCAATGCCTGATGATCAATTAATCTCACAGGTATATGAGGGACTGTATGAAAATAAACCAATGAATGTGAAACAAAAAATCGATTGGGCTTCCAGATGCATTAATGAACATATAAAAAAATTAAAGTCTCTCAACTGTTGGCCGAAGTACACTTTTTTGGACTTAGCTGGTGGATTGGGTTTTCACTCAAAGGCCGCCCAATTGGCAGGATTCAATTCGACTTTGGTGGACATGGATAAAAAATCTATAGAATTCGCTAAAGATACGTTGTGCCTCAAGCAGGTGAATTGTTCAAGTATTGAGTTGTTTGCCTTAAAATTTAAGGGGAATCAATATGATGTGATTTTCCTTCACCATGTAATTGAACATATAAAAAATCCTAGGGCATTACTGGAAGCGATATATTCTTTGCTTTCAGACAATGGAGTTCTTATCCTCGAAACTCCAAATAATAAAAGCATCGAGTTTCTTTTTAAATCAAATCCGCGACGATTTTTTATGAAATATTATAAAAAAAATTATAAAGGGGTCAATTTTTTCTCACTTCTCTTAAAAAAAACCTACGCAGTTCGTCCGCCGAATCATTTGTACGCATTCAATATCCAAAATTTGAAATTGCTTTTAAAGAGATATCATTTATACCTGATGGAAACATATTTTTTTACAATGGGAGACCCGATTTATTGGCCCGATAATAGAAATTTTAAAATTCCCGATGCATTTAACCAACTTCGTCAAGGAAACCTAAAAAAGTTTTCCCTTTATATTTCAGATTCAATATTTCACCCGTTTCGATTATTCCTGCAAAGGAAATCAAAATCCGCAGGTCTTGGCATATATGCGAAACGTATAAAGCATTAAAGAAAAATGCTGACTGCGATTATCAGTAACCGGGATATTTTGGGAGGCACAAATTATCACCTCAATCCGGTACCTATATCACCCTGGTCTGGGAGCCAGTAGAAAGAATTATTTCCCATTATTATCAAACAAAAAGAATGAAAAAACAATATCTTCGCAATATATCCATACCAGAATTGGAAGATGGTATCTGGAAGCTTCATAAGCAATATTTTTTTTAAAATTTATCAAGTACATGAAACCGATAAAGAAAGGGCTTTTCATCCTGGTTACGCTGGTCTTATGTCTGCTTTTACTGGAAGTGGGATTAAGGCTCTTCTATTACAAATCCCTTAATATCGTATCAAAACCATTTGGGATGCGTATCCCTCATCCCATCAGAGGATGGACGCTTGCTTCCGGGAAGAAATTTATTATACAAACCTTAGACTACACTACAAAGATACAGATCAACTCGAGAGGATTAAACGACATCGAGCATCAATACCAACCACTGCCCGGAATTTTTCGTGTCGTGGTCCTGGGGGATTCTATGATGGAAGCGCTGCAGGTGGATTTACACGATTCTTTACCCCGGTTGCTGGAAAAAAAACTGAACCAAAGAAACGTGGAAGTCATCAACTTTGGCGTTGGTGGATACGGAACCACCCAGGAATACCTCTATTTAAAAGAGGAAGCCCTTAAGTACAAACCGAATTTAGTACTAATGGAAATTTTTCCCTTAAACGACATCATGAATAATTCATGGGCTTTGGAGAAAGAGTTGATGAAACAAGAGGGCTTACGGACCTTTGGCCGTCCCTTTGCTCGAATTTGCGGAGACGGTGAACTCCGATTCAAAATGCCTGACTTAGAGAAAGTAAATGAATGGTTAGAAAATAAGCAATTCAATTCAATCCATGGAGCAGCCCGAAAACCTTTTTGGGAAAAATTGGTGATATATAAATTTTTCAATAATCTTCTCCTGGCCCGAAAGGTTGTAGACATCAAAGTTCTCAACTATAATCCTAATATTTCCTTCGGCCCCATATTGAAGCAATTCAGTCCGGAGAGCTATAAAAAACGATTACCAATTGCCCAATACCGGGAAATGTGGAACCAGGCATGGGAGATTACCTACAGGTTAGTTAGTGAGACTCGTTACCTCTCAGAAAAAAATGGGGCTGCATTTGTCCTATTGATTGCACCCTCCAAAATCCAGATAGATGCTCGTTTTAAGAAACGGCTTTTAAAGCAATTCCCCCAGCTGACCTTTGACTTTGATAAACCCAATCGTGCTTTGTTACGCTTCGGGGCAACCCAGGGGATAAGGGTATTAGACCTGTTGCCTGCTTTTATTAAAGCTTATGAACAGGGCAAAGGTCCCCTCTTCCATAAAATCGAGGATCGTCATTGGAACGCTGCGGGACATCGTGTGGCAGTCGCCAGGCTCATTGAGTACCTGGATAACAATCAGCTCATTCCATTAACCTCAAATGGGGAATATAAAACGAAGGTAGATAAATAATTTATATACATGTTATTAAAATTTTGGTTGGTTATCTGATCTTTTTTTTCTCTTTCCTGCAGCAAAATCCTGAAAACTAGCTACAACTAGATATTCATCGGAGAATAAATTGTTGGTCACCATCATTAACAATAAAGATTCAGCAGGAGGTGCTGCCAACGCTGCGTATAGGCTTCACAAAGGCTTTGACACCATTGGTATTGATTCATTCATGCTGGTTAAAGATAAAAAAACCCAAAATAAAAGGGTCCTGCAAGTTAGACCTTTTGAAAATAAATCCAGCTCTAGAGATGTAGATATCATTAATGCCTTTCAACACCAGTACATCAATCAAAACCGGACACCTTTAACAAATACAAAATTTACATTCCCTTTCCCAGGATACGATTTATCAGGATTGGAATTAATAAAACGGGCTGATATTATTAATCTACACTTTATAGCTTCTTTCCAATCTATTGAATCAATCCAAAAGTTATTATTGTTAGGAAAACCTGTGGTATGGACACTCCATGATCAATGGGCATTTACAGGTGGCTGTCATTATTCCGCAGGATGTGATAAATATAAGACAAATTGTTCTGAATGTCCACAACTAGAGAATGATGAATATAATATTCCAAAAAAAGTGTTAAAAAATAAACGATCATTGATTGATAGATCTAAATTGTTTATTGTAACACCAAGCAAATGGCTTTCGCGAGTCGCAAGGGAAAGTTTCCTTTTCAAGGGGTTAACCATTGAAACCATTCCCAATTCCATTGAAACAGATATCTTTTGCCCTGTTGGTGATAAAGGAGAAAGCAAAAAAAAATATAATATTCCCAATGATGTGGTCAACATTCTTTTTGGCGCTCCATCAGGAAACATCAAGAGAAAAGGATTTGATAAGTTACTGGAAGCATTTGAATCTTGTTACAAAAACAGGAAATTCAGGAAACTGGTGAAAAGGAAAAAAATCAACTTGTTGTGTTTTGGAACCCCCAGTAAAGATATAGAGAAGCTAAACATTCCCTATATATCTTTCGGGAAAATCAACGATGATTATGAACTACGGGATATATACAATGCATCAGATTTTTTTGTTCTGCCATCGTTAGAGGATAATTTGCCCAACACCATGTTGGAATCCATGTCCTGCGGTACACCCCTGGTTGCCTTCAATATTGGCGGCATGCCTGATGTGATTACCGCCAACGAAACCGGCAGGTTAGTCCCTCCCTTTGATACGGAAAAATTTGCAGAATCAATTGTTGATTTAATCCTTAATGAAAAAAAGAGAAAAAACCTGGGATTAAACTCAAGGAAATTGATTGAAAACAATTATAAATTAGAAGATCAGGCTCAAAAATATGATGAATTCTTTCTTAGATTATTGCCCAAAGGTCATTCATCATCTGCAAATAAAAGTTTTAATTTTCGAAAAATTCAATATTGCCCGATTGATTTATCATTACCCAATGAGTTAGTACCTCTTTATAAAATGTATGATAATATAGAAGAAAAATAGATTTATGATAAAGATTGCACACATCATTAATCCAGTAAAGGTGGATAGATCCTCTGATTTATATATCGCACAACCCATAGCTTTTGAAACAATAAAAATAGCCAAAGAATTTGCCAAAGATAATGTCAAAATAGATTTATTTTCTGCCCAATTTCCTGAGGATATAGATTTTGTCCCGAATTTTTTTTTAAAAACCAAAAATCTGGGGAGGTCAGTACTTGATTTGGGAACATTCAAGGAAAAACGCAAATTACCAATACTTAAAGATATATTGGATCGTTTATATATCTCTTCAGACGCTGACTATTTTATTTACACAAATTCTGACATTGCATTGACTCCGAATTTCTATACAAGCATTGCTAAAATCATTGAACAAGGATATGATGCTTTTGTTATTAATAGAAGAACGATTCCAGACCATTATTCAAAAATAGAGGATATCCCTTTGATGTACTCTGAAATCGGCGAATCGCACAAAGGGTGGGATTGTTTTATTTATAAAAAAACTTTATATAAAGCGTTTGAATTGGGAAATGTCTGTGTTGGAATTGGAGGGGTAGGAAGAGTTCTTTTATGGAACCTCGTTTCAAAGGCAAGAAAATTTGAAGAGTTTAAAAATTGCCACCTTACCTTTCATATAGGTAATGATAGGATATGGCTAAATGAATATTATAAAGACTATAAAAGCCATAATAGAAAAGAAGCACAATCAGTTTTAAAAAAAATTGATTTTAAATTTGACACGATACAAAGGCTAGATAAACGAAATTATCTGGGTAACTTTAAAATGGATAGGGAAATAAATGTAGAGAAAAAAAGTGTACTTCCTGAAGAAAAAGAGAGATATAAATTCGTTTTTATTGCAGGTCTTCATAAGAGTGGTACTACGATTTTAGTGGATTCATTAAAAAAACATCCTGATATAAGTGGTTTTTCTAATACCGGTGTTCCTAAAGATGAAGGCCAGTTTCTGCAAAGTGTTTTTCCTCCTGCGCAGCAATTTGGTGGGCCGGGTAAATTCGGTTTTAGAAAAGAAATGCATTTGACTGAAAATTCTCAATTATTGACGGCAGAAAATAAGGAAAAAATTTTTCAAGAATGGAGCCAATATTGGGATATTACAAAACCCTTGCTCCTGGAAAAATCTCCTCCAAATATCTTAAAAACGCGTTTTTTGCAGGAATTATTTCCAAATTCTTACTTTATAGTGATAACCAGGCATCCCATTGCCACTTCTTATGCAACAATGAAGTGGAGTAAGACAGACATACACTCTCTTTTAAAACATTGGATTACCTGTCATAATATATTTGAGCAGGACAAAAAACATCTGCGAAATTTATATATTGTAAAGTATGAGGATTTTATAAAGAATCCAGATCTGATTTTAAAAGAAATATATAACTTTTTAGGTATTTCAAACTATAAATGCTCCACAATCATTCAAAAAAGTATAAACAATAAATATTTTGAAGACTGGTTAAAAGAAACCAGGCAAAGGAATTGGTTTAGAGGAAAAATCATACATTTCAAATACAGAAAGATAGAAAAGGAAATTAACAAATTTGGTTACAGTTTAAATAAATTGGAGGCCTTTTAATGTGATACGATTTATCATTGTAATAACTGGAATTACAATTACCATTATATCCCTTATTTTTTTTCCTTGCCCTTTCATTTGGATTTTTTTTTCATGGTTTTTTGTTTTACTGGTGCTTGCGATAACCAGCAATAAGCATTCCGTTAAGCTTATCTTCTATTATATTAGCTTGATCCCTTTTACCCTGGGCATTTTCGAAACATATTTGTTTATTAACACCAAAATACATTCCAAATATACTGAAGGCGTTATTATCAGAAATCACAATGTTCTGGGATATGCTCCATTACCAGGTAGTAACGCTTCCCATGCTAAGTATTTCAATAATGAACTAATTTTTAATGTGAAGTATAAAATAAATTCTGATGGATTAAGAATATCTCCACCTTATAATAACGGGGAATTATTGGGAAGCATTCTATTTTTTGGTGGATCGTTTACCTATGGAACTGGTTTGAACGATACTGAAACCATGCCCTATCAAACCGGTATAAAAACTCATGGGAAATATTATATTTATAATTTTGGTTTTCGCGGTTATGGTCCCCACCATATGTTAGCTGCGATTGAACATGGAATGGTAGAAAAAATTGTAAAATTTAGACCTAAGTATGCTATATATCAAGCTCTTATAGGACATATTGGCCGTGCAGCCGGTTTGGCGTTTTGGGATACATATGGTCCTAAATATGTACTTAATAAAGACGGAAAGGTTGTTTATGAAGGAAATTTAAATCAATGGCTTGTTGCAGGTTTAAAGGAATCCTTTATTCTTAAAAAAATGATGAGAAAGAAATTGGGTAGCGCAAGTTTCAGCAGTAAATATGTTAACTTATTTATTGAGATAATCGATAAATCAAGAAAACGGCTAGAAATCCGCTACCCCGGATGTGAATTTCATGTGATTTTCAGGGGTAGTGAAAATCATAATACTAGCATAGAAGTACTTCAAAAACTAAAAGGAAGAGGAATAAGGGTTCATTTAATCAGCGATATTTTTAAATATTCAACTATTTCTTTTAGGAGATCTGAATTAAAAATTAGTGAACATGATCCGCACCCCTCTTATTTAGCAAATAAGATTATTGCCGACTATATCGCCAGTAAAATAATTAAGGAATAATTATTTCAATGATATAAATTAATTGTGATTTTAAATCTATATGTATATGAGTTGGAATTCGTACAGTATTAGCCCGATTTGTGAGTGGTGATTGGATTATAAAGGAGGTATATATAATAACAAGATGGATAAAAAATTGATCATCACGCGCAGGAATTTTGTGAAAAATATTTGCCTGGGGACTATCGGGGGAACAGCGATGATGAACTTTCCTTGGCTATTTCAAGTAACTAAGGCCTTAACATTTGAACAAAGAGAGAAAAAATTAAAATCACCCAAACCGAATATTATTCTTATTGTTGTCGATGATCAGATGATTAGTTCTCTTGACTTAATGTCTACTATACGATCACAGTTGGTGGACAGGGGAATTACATTTGCAAACTCTTTTTGTGCTTCCCCCGTTTGTGCACCTGCGAGAGCCTCAATCCTTACAGGACAGTATTTGCATAATCACGGGGAAACCACCAATAGCACCCGAAAGTTCGTATATAATAGAGATAAAAAAAACACAATCGCCACGGTTTTAAAAGGTGGAGGTTATAAGACTGTGTTCCTGGGAAAGTATACTCACGGATATGATAAAACAAGTTATATCCCGCCTGGCTGGGATGAGTGGTATGCGTTATTGGGAGGTGCACCTGGGTACTACAATTATAAGATGAGTGAAAATGGTAAGTTAGTAGCATATGGAAATAAAACAAAAGACTACTCAACAGATGTTCTAGCTCAAAAGACATACGATTTCATAGAGAGCTATAAGAATGTTAGTCAACCATTTTTTATGTATCTAGCACCATTTGCACCACATGCACCATTGACACCGGCACCTCGTCATTTAAATAAATTTCACAATTTAAAATTATTATGCCCATTATATGAAAAAGATATTAGTGATAAACCCCAATGGGTTCATGATGATCGTAGACTTAACTCGAAGAATCAAGAATGGGTGATGCAAGAAAATGTGTCAAAAAACAGGCTTAGAAGGTTGGAAACCCTTCTTGCTGTTGATGAAATGCTTGAAAAGATAATCATGATGCTAATAAACACTGGAAAGCTTGGAAACACCTACATTTTTTATTTAGCAGACAATGGGGGTGATTTAAGCAGACATATACGCGGTGGTGGAAAACTTCTGCCATATGAGGAAGGCATACGCACTCCAATAATTATTAGAGGGCCAGGGGTGCAAGCAGGGATTAAACTTGACCATTTGGTTAGCACAGTTGATTTATTGCCAACGATTGCAGAATTAGCCCGGATTCCTTTACCTGACTTCGTTGATGGACGCTCATTAGTTCCTTTATTACAATGTAATCCTTTGCCGTCATCTAGGTGGCGTAAGGCGTGTTTGGTTGAACTGGGAAAATTTGATCGATGGTATCGCAAATCTCCTCCGCCAGCCTATAAACTTCTAAGAACAAGAAATTTTAAGTATATTGAGTATGATACCGGCGAGAAAGAATTCTATGATTTGCGCCTCGATCCCTATGAACTCTTAAACACATACAAAGGCCTGAATCCGAAACAAAAGAATATTTTACATTTACGATTGCAGCAATTGGGCAACTGCTCGAAAAATATGTGTAGAGAAGCTGAAGATAATGATATTTATACATATTTCTAACTGATATAAAATGGATTTTAATTCAAATCCCACTTACAAAGAGCTCAATTCTATTTTAGTAAAACCTGCTGGTCCTGATTGTAATATGCAATGCAGGTATTGTTTCTATGTCGATAAAATCCAACTATATCCAAAAATAAAAAGACATCGCATGAATGATACCGTATTGGAAGAAATGATTCGCCAGGTAATGGAACAAAGCGGACCCGGGGTGTCATTCTGTTGGCAGGGAGGTGAACCCACATTAATGGGCGTTCCTTTTTTTGAAAAGGCAGTCAATTATCAACAGAAATATAGTCAGGGCCAACAGATAGAGAATAGCATTCAAACAAATGGCATTTTAATAAATAAAAAATGGGCTGAGTTTTTGAAATTAAATGATTTTCTTGTGGGCATCTCTTTAGATGGGCCTAAACATATTAATGATTATTACAGATTACTGTTAAACGGAAAGGGATCCTGGCAGTATGTTGTTGAAACCATACGGCTTTTACTCAATTATAAAGTAGAGGTCAACGTTTTATCGGTTATAAATGACTATTCGAGTCAATTTCCAAAAGAGATTTATGAATTTTTTAAACAACTTGGCCTCAATTATATGCAATTTATTCCCTGCCTGGAATCTGATCAAAAATCGGGACATCCTACGGACTATTCTGTTCAGCCTGAAAAATATGGAGACTTTTTATGTCAGATTTTTGATATGTGGATTGCTGATTTTAAGAAAGGTATTCCCACAACTTTTATCCGTTTCTTTGACTCCGTATTTTTTAATTATGTGGGATTGCAATCGCCCGAATGTACATTATCAGAAGAATGTGGCAATTATTTAGTTGTGGAATATAATGGAGATGTGTATGCATGTGATTTTTTTGTAGAACCTGAATGGAAAATAGGTAATGTCATGAAAGAAAGTTTGATTGAAATGCTCAATTCTCCCCAACAGGATGAATTCGGAAAGTTGAAATCCCTTCTTCCTATCGAATGTAAAAGCTGTCAGTGGCTAACCTATTGCAGGGGCGGATGCACCAAAAATCGAAAAACTTCTGACTCAGCTCCTAATATAAATTATTTTTGTTCATCATACAGGATGTTTTTTGAACATTCGGACGAAGAAATGAAAAAATTGGTTGAGAGATGGCGCCAACAACAGGCAATAATACAAGTATAAAAATCAACAAAAAGTTGTATTCCTTATTTGCCTGATCTCTTTTCTTTGTTTTTATCCCATAATTAAAAATTTAGGTATATTTCTCTCTTGAAATAAATGAGATATTTTTGTAAAATATGCTATGTGCAAAACGAAATTTCGAAATAGATTTTCAAAACCCAGCGGCCATTTAAATGCGAGCCGATGTCATTTTCGTATTGAATGATTCGGAGAATCCGGGAGTGACCAGTGGACTGGATACAGATAATATTCCAGAGTTTCGGGGGATTGGGATTATTCCTCATGGGCATGAAAATTATGTCCGAAGGAATGCAGAAAGCCGCAGGGGATGGATTACGAAGGACATTACATTTTCTGACCTCCAAACGACTAATGGCTATTGCCGTTGGTTTTGTTATTACCGGGCTCATTCAGTCCAGCAGTGCCACTAGCGTAATGGTGGTGGGATTTGTGAACGCCGCCCTTATGTCCCTGACACAGGCCATCGGCGTTATACTGGGCGCCAACATTGGAACCACAATTACCGGCTGGATCATTGCCTTTAAGATTGAAAAACTTTCTTTCCCCTTTATCAGCGTGGGTGTCCTTATCCGATTTTTTAGTAAAAGTGAAAAGTGGAGATATACTGGGGAAATCCTATTCGGATTCGGTTTATTGTTCCTGGGGATGCAGACCATGAAAATGGGCGTTGCACCGCTCAGGGAATCACCAGAATTTATCACCTTTCTTACAAATGTGGACGGCTCTGGCATTTCTTCTATATTTTTAGGAGTTGTCATTGGCGCATTAACCACTCTAATCATTCAATCAAGTTCTGCTACCACCGGCATAATTATTGTTCTGGCCTCCCAGGGGCTAATCAGTTTTGAAGGAGCAGTCGCTCTGGTATTGGGTGAGAATATCGGAACTACCATAACCGCTAATCTTGCCAGCATCGGCGGTAATTTCCAGGCCAAGCGGGCAGCTGTTGCACATACCCTTTTTAATGTGCTGGGAGTTATTATTGCACTGTGTTTATTTTATCCCTTTATAAAACTCGTGGAAGTTATGGTACCCGGTTTTTCCAATTTGACTATAAGTTCCGCTGAACAAGCCGTGCAATATGGTGCAGAAATCGGAACCAAACCCTTAATCAGCCCCCATATTGCCATGGCTCATACTGTATTTAACGTTGCCAATGTGATTGTTTTTATAGGACTGGTGCCTCTTCTGGCCAAAATATGTCAGAAAATAATTCCAGAACCAAAAAGACCCGGTGAGTTGAGAGCCATTGAATTCTCACATATCGACTCCAGCCTTATTGAAACACCTGCCCTGGGCATTGCAGAAACTGAGAAAAAACTCATTGTTATGGCAGAGAAAGTTTCCAAAAGTGCAAAGATGGTTCAGGATATTATCACCAATAAAACGAACCAGAAAGAATTATGTGATAATGTGTTTAAGAGGGAGAAGATTATCGATGAATATCAAAAATATATAACGAAATTCCTGGTGTCACTATCGTCACACTCTTTATCAGAAAGAGATGCAACTCGCGTGGGCGGTTATTTGTCACTCTCTCATAACCTGGAAAAATATGCCGACCACCTGGAACATATTACACTTATATTTGATAAAATCCACAGGAAAAATCTTCTGCTTTCAGACGAGGCCAGGGAAGCTTTGCTTGAAATATTTAAGGAGAATACCGATTTCTTTAATAGATCTTTTAATGTGCTGATGGAAGATGGAGATCCCCATACCTTTATGGATAAATCCCATGTGAGAAACAGGCGAATAAAGAAATTAATCAAAGGCGCTAAATTTGATCATTTTAAGCGGCTCAACAAGCGTAATTATAAAAGCGATGCAGCATTTCATTATATGGATTTATTGAATTATCTTGATGGGATGCGGGCCCAGGCATTTAATATCGCAGAAATTACCACCGGTACTAAATTCAATATCGGCTGAAAACAAAAAAATTAGCCATGGATTTACACGGATAAACACAGATAAAATTACAGATAAAAACTTTGCCCAAATAATAAGGTAAATTCTTTTATCAATATTACGTCATTGTTTATATATCTGCGTTTATCCGCGATCATCTGCGGCTAAATATGATAGATATAAGGAGCAAATATGAATAAACAAGCCATTGAAACAACAAACGCACCGGGAGCTGTGGGTCCCTATTCCCAGGCGATTAAAACCGGGAATTTTTTATTTCTTTCCGGCCAGATTGGCCTCGATCCCGCAGCCAATAAACTGGTGGACGGCGGCGTTGAAGCCCAGGCAAAACAAATTTTCAAAAATATCAATGCCGTTCTAAATGAAGCAGGGGCAACATTACAAAATGTTGTCAAAGCCACTGTTTTTCTAAAAGATATGGCAGACTTTAAAAAGGTCAATGAACTCTACGCCCAACATTTCGAACCCCCCTTCCCTGCCCGTTCCGCAGTGGCAGTCAAAGAACTCCCCCTCTCCGTAGACATCGAAATCGAGGTGATCGCAAGATTAGAAGGGGTAGAGGGGTAGAGAGGTAAAGAGGTAGGAACTTGAGAAGCTGTGAATATGAATGAATACTGAAAGGTGGCGCGAAGCGCCTCTACCCCTCTACCTCTCTACCCCTCTACCCCTTATATCATCATGCCTTTACTAAACGTTCAGAACCTGGTGGTGGAAACCATCGATGCAATACCCCTCTTGAATGATGTAACCATTGAAATAAAAAAGAATAATATCACCAGCCTTATCGGCGAATCCGGTTCAGGCAAAACTATTTTTTCAAAGGCGATCTCTGCACTGCTTCCGAAATCTATTTTTATCAAAAAAGGAAATATTTTTTACAATGGAAAATCCATCGATTATAACAGGCTAAAAAAAATGAGAGGAAAACATATTTTTTACACCCCACAAAACGCTGCAGCTTCCTTAAACCCGGTGATTAAAATAAAAAACCAGATCAATGAAATTTCAAAAATAAAACATAACCGATTAATCGAAATACTGAAAAATTTAGATATCCATGAGCCGGAACAGATCTTAAATTCCTACCCCTTTGCGTTGAGTGGAGGAGAAAACCAGAGATGCCTCCTGGCAATGGCTGCTGCCATGAAGCCAGAACTGCTGATACTGGATGAACCAACCGCTGCCCTGGACCATGATCTGCAAGAAGGCTTCATGAAGCTGATTAAAAAAATTCAACAGCAATATAAACTCACTATTCTGCTTATAACCCATAACCTCTCTATTATCAGGAACACGTCGGATTATATTTATATTCTTCTCAAGGGCATTATTGTAGAAGAAGGAACTCCAGGAGATTTATTTTCCTCTCCCTCTCATATTTACACCAAGGAGATAGTTAACTACTTTAATGTGGATTGAGATAAGATTGAAATATGAATGGTTTTCCTATAAAATATAATTATGACAGAAATTGATTTTACTATCCGTTTTTTCTCCCTGTTATTGGCCGTGATCCTTGTGATTTCCGGGTTTTCGCTGGCTGAAGAATCTGAAATATCGCTCGATTCACTGGAGAAAATGATGGAGAAACTTCGTCCGCTTCACAAAAAACTGGGCAAACCAAACCCCGGCGACTGGCTCTCCGTGCATCGTGAACCTGGGCAAACATTCAAAGAATACCTCCAATGCGGGCCAATCACACCGCAGGGAAAGCGACGGGTGATTTATGTGCAGCCTCTGGGTGATTTTACCAAAACACAGCGCCAGATTGTCATACTCACGGCAGACTTTATGGGCCACTATTTCAATGTGCCAGTTAAGATCAAGGAGGACCTTCCACTATCACTTATTCCGGCAAAAGCCCGACGCATTCATCCTGCGTGGGGAATGAAACAAATATTGAGCACGTATGTCCTGGATTCTGTGCTTATTCCGCGTCTGCCAAAAGATGCCGCAGCATATATCGCCTTTACCGGTTCCGACCTATGGCCGGGTAGGGGCTGGAATTTCGTGTTTGGACAGGCATCGATCCGCGAGCGGGTGGGCGTATGGTCCATCTATCGCAACGGTGACCCGGATAGAAGTGCGGCAGATTTCCGGCTGTGTCTCCTGCGTACCATGAAGACCGCCACCCACGAGACAGGCCATATGTTTTCCATGCTTCACTGCATCATGTACCAATGCAACATGTGCGGCAGCAACCATCGGGAGGAAAGCGACCGTCGCTCCATCTTCCTCTGCCCTGAGTGCCTTGCCAAACTCTGCAGGGCCACCCGATCCGATCCAGTTACACGATATAAGAAACTCGCCGATTTCTTTAAAAAAAATGGTTTCACAAAGGAAACGGACTTCTGCACCAGGTCGATTCGACTACTCACTTTAGAATAACCGATCGTTGAGTTCTTTATGAGCTAACCGTCACGAATGTTTTTCCTGCTAAGAGTTGTGTCACTTTTTAACAATTTATTTTAATCATCTTCAATCTTCAATTATAATCATTGAAGGAGATGAGTTCACCTCAATAAAATCCCCTGTTTTTTCACAATAGATGGCATAAGGATAGTTGCCAGTATTGATCTTATCTTTCAGATTAAGTGCTTTCCACCCGTCGGATTCAATTCGAATAACCTTAAATTTCGTGCCTTTTTCATTTTTAAATAAATCTGTTGGGAAGAAAATTGTCACAGCAGTATTTTTTGTTACGAATACCACAGTGTCTTTGGGATTTAAAAGCGCATGTGGGGGATTAACTTCAGCTTTACCGCTGTTGAGAAGGTTGTAAGTTATTTTAACCTCCTTAGTGCCCACCTTTGGTTTTTGATTACAATCTTCACTCATAATTTTAACCTCCTTATATACTTATATATTTTAGGTCTATCTGCAAAAAAATGCTTTCCGTTTATTACCTATCTCCGCTCTCCCATTAAAATTTTCCGGATGATTCACTACTTTTAGATTCTCTCTCTCTTATATTTTGAAGAAGTTCATGAAATCGCCTGTCGGAACGTAATTCACTCAACCCGGGATTATTCTCAATCTCCGCCAGTGATAAACCCTTATCCAATGCAGACTTAATCCACTGAAGCGCCTTTTCTCGTTCTCCTATTTGCTCAAAGGTGTCTGCTATTCGAAACATAACTTTAGGGAGAAGACTCTTAATAGTTATCACCCTTTCAAGTATGGATAACGCTTTGGAGTGATTTCCCATCATTCCATAATAAGAGGCCAAGTAAGACAACATCTCAGGATCAGCAGGGTTTTTCTCAAGCCCTTTTTCTGCCATTTTAGCGGCCCGCTGATAGTTTGGTTGCGCTTTATTTCTATCTTCCGGGGTCCAATAGTAAGAGTTGGCTAAATTTCCCCAGATGCGGTAATCACTATCACTTGTCTCTAATGCCTTTTTATACATCCTGGCAGCAGCACTATAAAGGCCTTCATAATAGTAAAGTGTCCCCAAATTCGAATAAGCTTCATAAGTCGGTTTAATTAACAATAATCGCTCAAACATCTGGCGAGCCTCCCTCCGGCGTTCCAGCTCAAAATAGAGAATACCCAGGTTATTTAAGCCTGCGAAGTAATCCGGGGTCAGCTTCACCACCTTCTGGAATGCTTCTAGGGCTTCCTCCAACCGACTCTGCCGGTAGTAGAATGCCCCAAGATAATTATGGACAGCAAAATCTTTCGGTCGTAATCGGACGGCTTTTTGATATGCTTTTTCCGCTTCCTTGAAATTTCCCAGAGCTTCATAAATTCTGGCTGTTTCCCGAAGAGCTTCAGCCTGAATGGGGTCAATTTCCAGTGCTTTTTGAAAGGCTTGATAAGATTCATCGTATCGTTTCCTGGCCTTGTAAATTTTTCCCAATGTTATATATACACATACCAACCGGTTCTCTATTTTTATTGCACGACTGCAGAAATCTTTTCCATTTTCTGACCACTGAACATCCTTTGTAGCCATATATTTATGGTAAAAAGCCTCACCCAGCCCTGCGTAGGCCAGCGCATAGTTAGAATCTATTTTAATGGCCCGATCCAATAAACCAATGGCAGTATCGATATTTTCTAATTTCTTGAAATGCTGCAAATGACCCCTTGCTTGCAAGTATAACTTATAGGCACCGGGTACAGAGGTACAGCCAGCAGATAGAATTTGACGCATTTCTGGTTTTAACTCAATTTCCATCATCCGGGCAATCTGATGGATAACATCATCCTGGAAATCGGTAAGATTGGATATATGTTTACTGATATCATGGGAATCAAGTGTATGCTGTTTCTCTGTATCTATGAGATTTAGAGTCAATCGAATATTTTCGTTTCCACACACCACACCACCCGTAATTGCAAGATTTACCCCAAACGATTGCCGTGCCTCTTCGATGTTGTTTATACCCTTTGAGTGGAGCTTACTACAAGGAATCACCAATAGGTCTTTCTCGAATTGCTCGAACCGGATAAGTTTCTGGGAAAAAGTTTCAACCAGGCCCTCACATAACGCTCTATTGGCCAATGATTTATCCCCTTTAGTGTCAAGTGGAAACAATGCCAGGTGTTTTTTTGCCGGAATTATGGAAAAACCCAACAGTTTTTTTATTTTCAGCGTCCCTGAAGGAACCAAAAAAAATATAGCCAGTACCAGGGCAAGTACAACAACCGGAACAGCAATTTTGGGGAATAGCCCCCGTAAAGAATCTGCCCAGGCACTCTTTCTTATTTTTATTTTGAAGTCACTTTTTTTTGAAATCAGATTATCTTTAACTCGGATCAGGTCTGTTGTAAGATGGGATAAATCCTGGTATCGTTTTTTCGGGTCTTTTTTAAGACAGCGGTGCACAATCCTTCTAAATCCCAGGGGAATGGTTTTATCTAGTTTTGAAACCGGTTCCGGTTCTTTTTCCAGGATCGAATACATGATCTCCAGGGCAGTATTCCCCTGGAAAGGCAGTTGACTCGTGAGCATGGCGTACATAACAACCCCCAGGGACCATATGTCGGTCCTGTGATCAAACGCCTCGCCCCTCAACTGTTCAGGAGACATATAAAATGCCGTTCCCATAGCAACAGATTCTTCCGTCAATCGGGTGGCCCCTTTTAGTTTGGCAAGTCCAAAATCTAATATTTTTACCCTTCCATCCTTGCCAATTAGAATATTTTCCAATTTGATATCCCGATGCACAATACCTGCCTTGTGCGCTTTTTCCAGACCTTTGCATACCTCTAAGATAACTGCAATAATGTCATTTATTTGCATTAGTTGCAGAGGGGTGGTCTTATCATCAAAGTAGACTTCTTCGCCCTTTATTTTATCTCCCAGGGTTTCCCCCTCTATATATTCCATGACAATGTAAAGCATGTCTTCATATTCATCTATTTCATGAATTGTGACAATATTGGGGTGATTAAGCGCTGCCGCTGCCCTGGCTTCCCTCTTAAATCTTTCCCTGGCCCCCTCTTTAGCTGTAAACTTTTTGGGAAGAAACTTCATCGCCACCTTTCGCCCAAGGCTCACATCCTCAGCCAGGTAAACTTCCCCCATTCCTCCTTCGCCGATCTTTTTTAATATTTTATAGTGAGAAATTGATTTACCTATCATAAATTTCTCCGTCTATATTTAATATTAAAACGGCTACGAAGGACAGGCCCTCCTTCACCAATCTTTTTCAGGATACTGTAATGAGATATCTTTTTACCGATCATTGCCTAAACCTTGTTTTCTCATATAAACTCTATACCCTCATACACTATAGCAAAAGAATACCCTTTTTTCAAGACCAAAACCATAGGATTTTGATTATTTGGAGAAATAGAACGCACTAAACCTCCAGCAGTTCCAGGAACCTGTCGGCGGAAGGAACCACCTTTCCTTTTTCATAACGGGAAATATTCTGCTGCTTAATACCTAACTTCTCAGCCATTTGCTGCTGGGTATAACCGAGACGCTCCCTGGCCATTTTTATTGAAACTGCTACCTGTAATTTTTTGTTAATACGGATAGGTTCGACAACTTCTCCTTCACGGGGAATATATTCTTTATTGTTAAAATAATTCTCCAGGTCATCTTCGAGAGCGACTTCAATGACTCCTTCAAGGGCATCCTTTATCATCTCCCGTGCCTCTTCCAATGTCTCCCCCTGGGAAAAAACACCTTCTACAGATGGACAGAAAACAAAATATCCACCGTTTTTCTCATCTTTCCTGAAAACAGCTATTGGTTGAAATGGATCGATACGCATACGTCCTCTCCTTCAAAGTAATTTTACGCCTGTTTGTTTTGAGATAGCTTTTAACAGGCTGGTTTTTAATCCTTTGCTATGGTAAGGAACAGGAACAATTCGGTATCCTTCTTTCTTTATGATATAATGAGAGCCGGTTATTCTCTTGATTTCGCAACCTTCTTTTTCTATCATTTTCACTACATCCTTACCTTTCATAATTTAATATACACCATATGTGGTGTGTTGTCAATAGTAATATGGCATAAAAATATAAATTTTCAACAACTCGCAACTGGCAAAACAGACCGCGGTTTCACTAAATTATGAAAAATTGGATATAAGCGCGATAATTCTGTTGCATTTTTGATTTTTTTTAGCTATTATTAAGTTGTGCAAAAGGAAAGTTAAATGGATCAGTCAAATAACACTATTGAAATTTCACGTCTTCAAAAAGAAAATCAACGTCTGCGCCGCGCAGTGGAAGAACTTTCCATTCTAAATGAAATTGCAGTGGCCATCAATTCCGCACTATCATTGGACCTTATCCTTGAATCCATCGTACAAAAATGTACGAAACATCTGAAGGTTGAGCAAGTAGCTGTTCTGTTATTGGATGAAAAGATCGAGGAAAAACCCTTCCAGACCATGATAAGGGGTTTTGATACCACAACCAATGGTTTACCCTACCGGCTGGATACCCAGTTGACCGGCTGGATGCTTAAGAACCGGGCACCCCTTCTTATCAATGATTTTGAAAAAGACAATCGGTTTAAAACATTTTCGGAAGACTACCAACTGATCCATTCGCTCTTAAGTGTTCCGCTGCTTTCAAAGAACCGGATGATCGGATTGGTTACTGTATTTAACAAAAAAGAAGGAGATGGTTTCAGTAATGATGATCAACGGCTTTTATCCATTATAGGGTCTCAATCAGCCCAGGTGCTTGAAAATGCCCGGCTCCTTAAAGAGGAACAGGAACTATTAAAGGTTCAGCAGGAGCTGCGCCTGGCCTATGATATCCAGACCAATTTACTCCCAAAAGAGCCGCCAAAAGTCAAAGGATATGAGATTTTTGGCAAAAGTATTCCAGCCAAGGAGGTAGGTGGTGATTATTTTGATTTTATTCCTATTGATTCCCTTCGTAATGCGTTTTGCCTGGGTGATATATCGGGAAAAGGCATGCCTGCGGCTCTTCTTATGTCCAACCTGCAGGCAGCGGTACGAGGGCAGTCGCTGGTGAATGCCACTGCTGCCGAGTGTGTGGCATGCTGCAATACCATGCTCTTTCACAATACGCCACCGGAGAAATTTTCTACATTTTTCTTCGGCATACTGGATACCAAAACCCATCAAATGACGTATGTCAATGCCGGTCATAATTATCCATTCCTATTTTCAGAGGGACAGGAAACCCGGCAATTGGAACATGGAGATATCGTCCTCGGTTGTATGGAAACGTTTCCTTTTAGTGAACAAAATATCTCTTTTGCTGCCGGGGATATTTTTGTGCTTTATTCGGATGGGGTCACCGAAGCCATAAACCAAAAGGAAGAGGAATTCGGTGAATCGAGACTTGTTTCAGTAATCGCGGAAAATAAGGAGGCTTCTGCTGAAGAATTGACCATAAAAATAATCGATGCGGTGAAGCAGCACGCCGGTGATTGTGTCCAATACGATGATATGACACTATTGATTATAAAAAGGGAAAAATGAAAACAAAAATAGTCCACAGATTACACAGATTTACACTGATTTTCTTAATTTTTTAATCTGTGCTAATCTGTGTAATCTGTGGACTATAAAAAGGAGAGAACATGTTTATGCGTCTTTTCCAGTCAAAAGTAATGCCTGAAGCAGTGGGAAAACTAGGGGAGTTTTATGAAACAAAGGTAATCCCGGAACTGCAAAAAATCAAAGGATGTTTGTTCGCCGGTCTGATCGAAGATCGAACTCAGCCTGGAACCGGGTTTTCAATGACCCTGTGGCAAACAATGGAAGATGCAGAGGCCTTTGGAAAAAGCAAGGTTTTTCAAAAAATAATGGAAGAGGTGGAACCCATTCTTTTAGAATCTTCAGAATGGAAAATCCAGTTATCACAAGACATGGAATTAACGTATGCCCCTGTGCATGAGGAACCCATAATAAAATCCTATACAGCAAAAGCACAAAAACACATGAAAGCCCCGGTTCAGCCGGAAATCACAGAAATCACCCACATGTGCACCCGGATCGTGTCCCCTAAGATCCAGAAAGGAAAGATCAAAGAGTTCATTGAAATCTATAAACGGGAGATCATCCCTGCATTACAGGCTACGGATGGCTGCTTGCACGCTTATCTAATGGAAAACTTACAGGAAAAGGAACAACAGGAGGTGATTTCCATCACCATATGGGAAAGCAGGGACAAAGCAGAACAATATGAAAGAAGCGGTGAATTCGATCGATTGGTGGAAAAGGTAAAACATACCTTTACTCAATTATCTCAATGGCAGATGTCCCTGGAAAAAGAACAAGGGAAACAGGCCAAAACCAGCGATGACATGTTAGTTTCACATTATACCATGGTGGCTGGAAAACAATTTAAATAGGGATAAAAATGATCGGGCAAACCGTTTCTCATTATAAAATCTTAGAGAAGCTAGGTGAGGAGAAAAAATAGGAACAGGTCAGAATTTCAAAGAGGTCTTTTAAGTTCTCATTTGTGGTATGTAATTTTATCTTTCGTCCTTTTGAATGATCTATTTTATTATTATGTTTAATTTTTTTAATATAAATGTCATGGAAAATTAACTTTATTAACTTTCAACTTAAATAAGTTAATATTTTGAGCTGATTTTTTTAATATTTTTAATTTTGGAAAATAAGGGATAGGCAAAAATTGGCTTTCACGAAATACGCAAAAAACGCCTACCCCTGGTCTTCCAATTGCAATAGGCGTACATCCTCAAGGTCTATTTCACGTCCCGATGCAATTTTTGAAACAATCAGATCACTTTTGGAAACCACATAAAAATCAAAATGTCTATACTGCATTGTTTTTTTATTCTTCCAGGCTTTTTTAAATTCTAAACCGGGGGTTGATATTTGTACATCTATGCGTACCCGGTCTTTAAAAACGGTAACTTCGGTTGCCAGCACCTCGTCGATAGTTGTAAGTGAAGCGGTAAACAGACCGGCTTGCAAAAGTGCATCAAGCAATCGTTGTACATTTTTGGGTGTTGCCTCTATAAGAATATCAAGATCAAATGTTGCTCTCGGAACGCCATATAAAACCGCGGCAATCCCACCGATAACGAGGTACCTTACTTTATGCTCTTTCAAGCACTTGAATACGTCCTGTAAGCGATTTAACATCCTTTTTCTCGACAATCTCCGGGTTATTTTCCAGGATCATATCTGTAAACATACACAACATTTCCATCCGCTCGGAAATTGGAAGCGATTGAAACCAACGCGCTTTTGATTCCATGGTTTCATTTTCAAATCCGTGTAACACTTCCTTTTTCATTAAATAACTCCTTTTTCCAATCACTATGATAGAACGAATCCATCCAATTGTCAACCGCCAATTTAAAAACGGATCAGGCAAAATCAACCATTGGGAAAGAGTCGGCGTGTTAAAAATTGGCCTGGCACCAAATAAGTCATTAAAATAATAAGAGAAAATCTTTTTAGTTCAATTTCTTTTAGGGTAACGTAATCGCGGCGGAACCTGGTTTGGCAAACAAAACAGCCGGGCACGGAGAAGCCCATTCAAAACAGGAGCATTCCCGGAGGGGATTCGTTTTTTATTGGTATAGAGAGAACTAGTATTCTCCTGGTAACCGGTAAATAAAGGTGGCTGATTATCTAGAAAGGTATCGTTCACAAAAGCAGCATAAACGTCCATGTCGTCCCAGGATTGGCTTTTTCGCCGATCATCCCATACAACCAGCCATAGACCTGCGGCTTGACTGTAAACCATCGCTTGGGTGAATTGTGCGTCTTGAGCAGATATCAAAGTGATACCTCCGGGTGTGTCCAGGGATTGCCCATCGCCGGTAAACCGTGCGGCCATCACGTCAAAGTTAAAAGAAACACTATCCTTCAAGCGTGTCCATACTAGGCAGAGACGGTTACTAAGACTGTCAAAATTCCCGGAAATACCATAATCCAGGCTGAGGTCGGTGGGATGGGAGAGCCTTACCCCTTCAGTGCCCCAACAATGTTGGCCATCAGGTCCCAAACGATAAATGCGAAGGATATTCTCGTTTTCGTTTCGTTCATCATAAACCACTACAAAGACTCCGCCGTCATTCGCGGCAATAGCAGCATCAAGCTGTTGATGCCCCCAATCACCTGTTACCACAGCACCTTCGCCCCATAAGAGTGATCCATCATCAGCCACCCGCTGCGCCACCACATCCATGGCTGCATCGGTTTGTTGTGTCCAGTCGTTAAAGACAATCACCGCACCACCATTTCTATCGGGAACAACATCCATAAATCTGAAAGAATATCCATTATCAGCAGCTAAATTTGTGATTTTTATGGTTTTACCGTGCTCTCCCCAGAGTTTTGTACCATCGGCAGAGAAATGCTGCCCTTCCATTATCATAGGTTGATTTGGGTTGGTAAAGACATTTCGTTGATTGCGCCAGAATACCAATAGACCGCCGCTGCCGTCCCTGACAGCCCGGGGGAATACTTTAAGGCCAGCCGCACCACCAGCTGTTTTACCTAAATCACCCCATAAACGATTCCCATTTGCATCCAGATGCTGGCATTTGATTTCATTATCCCAATTTCCAATGGGATCAAAGCAGACATATACCCCTCCCGAAGAATCCGGTACCAGGATTGGATTTGAATGGGCTTCATTTTGGCCAGCGTCAGCAGCCACTATTCCATCACCCGGCCACATGGATTCGCCGGCGTCGTCGAAATATTGAACCAGGATACGCCGTCCTCTGTTACCATATTGACGAGAGAAGGCAACAAATACGCCTGAGGAAGGATGTGCAGCAATAACCGCATCCCCCTCATCGCTAAGCGTGTTAGCAATTAACTTACCCCCCGGCTTGAAATAAAGTTTACCGTCACCTGTAATCATTTGTAACGCAACATCCCGGTTGGGAAATGAACCGACTTCCCAGACCACACCGAAGCTGCCGTCAGCCAGGGTTGCTGCCGACTGCTTTAACTGGCAAAACGCTTCATTATCTGTTGTTGTTGAGAGAGGGATCTCAATCATTACTTCCTCTTCCTGGGGCTCTTGACTTTCCTTAAATGGTTTGCAGCAGTCAAATACCAGAATAGAGGACACAATCAGGATTGTCAATAACACCCCGGGAAATGTCTTTTGAAAAATAATTGCTGAAAGCTTCATTATTTACCACGCCTATTTTTTGATTTTATTTTAAAGTGATTATAGAATTCTGCAGCACCATTGTCAATAATTACTCTATCCGTAGCCACCATCCATATTCTATTCCCAACAATTTTATTGTGCCTGTTCCGAATGTCACTAACTTAAGACTAAATTCGAAGCACGAAATCCGAAATTCGAAACAAATTCAAATGACCAAAACAAAAACGGCAGCAGTAAACAGTATAGAGCTTATGTTTTGAATTTTGAACATTTGAATTTTGCATTTGTTCTCGTGCTACGTAGCAGCGCTACTTCGCAGGGTAGCATCGGATTTCGATATTCGGATTTCGGATTTATTAGTAACATTTTTGTCTGGCACCAAATCACCAAAACTCCTTCGTATGATTCTTATGACATAACGCATAAAAAAAAAGTTCATTTTTATTGCAATATAACTCTCTTTTTGGTATAAATTCTTCAAGGAATGGATTATGTGCAATAGTAACGGAGTCAAATAATGATTGGAAAGACCATCTCTCACTGCAAGATCCTAGAAAAACTCGGCGAGGGAGGGCCTGTCCTCTGTAGCCCTCCAAATACTAACTATTAGTGGAGACATTTATGGTAGGTAAAACGATTTCTCATTACAAAATTTTAGGGAAGTTAGGCGAAGGAGGAATGGGCAGAGTAGCATGGCGCATGGAGCATGGAGCACGGAGTAAAAAAAAGGATAACAAATGATTGGAAAAATAGTATCTCATTATAAAATTTTAGAAAATTTGGGTGAAGGTGGTATGGGAATTGTTTACAAAGCGGAGGACACCAGACTTAAACGCACTGTTGCCCTTAAATTCCTTCCTCCTGGGTTAACCAGGGACCCGCAAGCAAAGGAGAGATTTTTACATGAAGCACAGGCAGCCGCCGCATTGGAACATCAAAACATCTGCAATATTTACGAAATCGATGAAGATGAAAGCCAAATTTTTATTGTTATGAGCTGTTTTAAAGGACAGACGCTCAAAGAAAAGATCGATTCCGGCCCGTTAAAGATAGATGAAACCCTAAAAATGGCTATCCAGGCGGCAGAGGGTTTGCAGGCGGCACATGAAAAAGGGATTGTTCACCGCGACATAAAAAGTGCCAATATCATGGTCACAGAGAAAGGCCAGGTGAAGATCATGGATTTCGGACTGGCAAAACTAAAAGGTCAAACTATAATTACAAAAGAAGGAACAACCCTGGGAACCACCTCTTACATGTCCCCGGAACAAAGTCAGGGAGTAGAAGTGGATCACAGGACTGATATTTGGTCATTAGGCGTGGTTCTTTATGAAATGATCGCAGGGCAATTACCCTTCAGGGGAGAGTATGAACAGGCGGTCGTTTATTCCATCATGAATGAACAACCCGAACCGCTGACTGCGTTACGAATCGGAGTACCCATGGAATTGGAATGGATTATTAATAAAGCGCTTTCTAAAGTTCCTTCAGAACGCTATCAGCATTTAGATGATATGTTGGTGGACATCAGGACACTTAAAAGGAGCATAGATAGTAAAGTAAAATCAGTCTTTCCGCCCACCGGGATAACTGAAAGCCCAGTAAAAATTTCCAAAAGAAAAAAGGTTGTGATTCTTCCTTTTGAAAACTTGGGCCTCCCTGAAGATAAATATTTCGCGGACGGAATAACCGAGGAAATAACCAGCCGGCTGGCAGCCGTCAGCGGCATTGGTGTGATCTCTCGCACCAGTGCTGTGCAATATGACAGGAAAGGCAAGAACATGACACAAATCGGTGAAGACCTTAGAGTTGATTATGTATTGGAAGGCACGGTACGTTGGGACCGGCGCAGCGGGAAGAAAAGCCGGGTGCGGGTGACACCGCAGCTTATAAGCGTCTCCGATGACACTCATCTATGGTCTGAAAGATACGACCGCGTCCTCGAAGACATCTTTGAGGTTCAGTCTGAGATCGCTAAACATGTCATCCACCATTTAGACATCACACTGTTGGAACCGGAACAGAGCACTTTAAAAACCAGACCCACGAAGAATCTTGAAGCCTACAATGCTTACTTACGCGGCATTGAATATATAAGAAGACCAGCCTATGTAGAGGAAACCTTGCAATTGGCACTGCATATGTTCAAGCGTGCCGCTGAAATAGACCCGGAGTTTACCCTGGCCTATGTTGAACTCTCAAAGATTCACTCAGAAGTTTACTTTATGGGATATGATCACACAAACGAACGTATTTCAAAAGCAAAGGCTGCTTTAGACAGGGCGCTTCAACTTCAGCCGGAACTGCCGGAAGTACATATGGCGCTGGGGTATTATCACTACTGGTGTCATAAGTCGTACGAACCGGCCCTTGAAGAATTCGCTGTTGCCAGGAAAGGACTTCCTAATGAAACCGGTATATTGCATCCTGTGGCACTTATTCAAAGACGCCAGGGACGTTTTCAGGAAGCGATTAACAATATGAAATCTGCCATTGACTTGAGTCCGCAGAATGCAAGACTTTTTTTTGAACTTGGCATTACCAACTCACTTTTTAGACAGTATTCACAAGCGGAATTAGACCTAAACTCTTCTATATCCCTGGCCCCGGACCAAATATATGCATATCTATATAAAGCATTAAATTACTGGACCTGGAACGGAGATTTAGGAAAAGCGCGGACAACCCTTGAGAGAATGCCACAGAAAAACGAAGTCACCTCAATATATTTTTGGTATTTACAGGAAAGCCTTGAAAGAAATTACCCCGCAGCACTGGCCCGGATCTCTTCCTCACCTTCAGATATAATTAACTTCCAAAATATTTTTATTCCAAAATCTCAATTGGCAGGTTATATTCATCAATGCATGAAAAAGGCGGAGTTAGCCCGTACTTCCTTTGATTCAGCCCGTATTTTACTTGAGAAAGAGATGAAAAAACAGCCGGATGATCCCTGCATTCATAGTTCGTTGGGCATTGTCTATGCTGCTCTCGGTCGTAAGGAAGAGGCCATAAGGGAGGGAAAACTGGCAGTAGAACTCTACCCGGTATCAAAAGATGCGCTAGGGGGTCCACAACGTGTTCTTGATTTAGCACATATATATGTGATATTGGGAGAATACGATATTGCTATTGATAAGTTAGAAAATCTCCTCTCTATTCCTTCCTGGTACTCAGCCCCACTGCTTCAACTGGATCCAAAGTGGGACCTTTTACGCCAGAATCCGAGATTTCAACGGCTGCTGGAAAAATATTCGCAAGTTAAAGAAGAAAAGGATAACCAATGATTGGGCAAACGATTTCTCATTATAAAATTTTGGCTAAATTAGGCGAAGGAGGAATGGGAGTTGTCTATAAAGCTGAAGATACGAAACTCAAACGCACTGTTGCTCTTAAATTTCTGCCCCCAGGATTAACCAGGGACCCGCAAGCAAAAGAGAGATTTTTACATGAAGCACAAGCAGCAGCCGCATTGGAACATCAAAACATCTGCAATATTTACGAAATCGATGAAACCGAAGACCAAATATTTATTGTTATGAGCTTTGTTCAAGGAGAAAATCTCAAAGAAAAGATCGATGACGGACCATTGAAGATGGATGATGTCTTAAAAATTGCTATCCAGGCAGCAGAGGGTTTACACGCGGCACATGAGAAGGGAATCATTCACCGCGATATTAAAAGTGCCAATATCATGGTTACAGAGAAGGGGCAGGTAAAGATCATGGACTTTGGCCTGGCAAAGCTAAAAGGTCAGACCAAACTCACAAAAGAAGGCTCAACCCTGGGAACTGCAGCCTATATGTCACCGGAACAGGCACAGGGAATAGATGCTGACCACAGGACCGACATCTGGTCTTTAGGCGTCGTCATTTATGAAATGATTACCGGACAGTTGCCCTTCAAAGGAGAATATGAACAGGCAGTGGTTTATTCCATCATGAATGAACAACCCGAACCCATAACTGCTTTACGAACCGGCGCACCTATGGAACTGGAAAGGATTACTAATAAAGCACTGTCAAAAGACCCTTCGGAACGTTATCAACATGCAGATGACCTGGTGGTGGATTTAAAAAAACTGGAAAAGGACACCAAACCGGAAATCACCCCTTCCCTCAGGAGTATCCCCATTCACCCCGTTAAAAAACCCTATCGAAAATTTCTTATACCGGGAATATTTTTGTTAATTGCCCTTACTGCCGCTGCCTACTTCTTGTTGTTCAAAGGTCCTTCAAAACCGGTTTCTTCTAAGGTTTCCTTGAATCCGAAACGGGTTTTAGTGGCCGTATTTGAAAACTTGACCGGCGATGAATCCCTGGATGTCCTGGGCCGCATGGCTACCGACCGGATTACCCAGGGCATGTCACAGCTCAAAATGGTAGAAACAGTGCCTGTCAGCGCTGTCCTGGAAATATCTCCGGCAAAAAAAACCGGTAAACAAGGCCCCCAGGACATGGGTTATTTACTGAGCCTGGCTGAAACGGTTAATTCCGGGACTGTAGTTTCAGGATCTTACTATCTTAGTGAAGACAATCTCAGTTTCCATACAAAAATTACCGATATAAAAAATAAAAAGCTTCTATTTTCCATTGAGCCTGTGACAGGCTCGAAAGAGGCTCCAACCGCTGTGATCGATAAACTAAAGGATGAGATAATGGGTGCATTGGTCGCCTATTTTGACCCCGCCCTGGAAAGATCGGCGGGTTCTAAAACATCCACCTTTGCTGCTTATCAAGAATACATTGCCGGAAAAGAACTCTTTGGCATAGATTATAATAGGGCAATTTCCCATTTTAAAAGAGCTGTGGAACTGGACCCGGATTTTTACATAGCTGAAATCTATACAGCGGTAGCATATGGAATTCAACTTGAATATGCCAGGGCGGATACTATTCTCCGGCGGTTGTATGAAATACGTGACCGTCTAACTAAAAATGAACGATATTACCTGGAATGGTACCGCGCCCAACTAAAAGGAAATAATGAAACGGCAATGCAGTGGCTGAGGAAAGTGGAAACTTCCGTGAAGAAAAGACAAACTCATAATTACATAGTCGGATTAACTGCACTACGGTTAAATCGTCCCCGGGAGGCCATCGATACATTCCAACAATACAATGTGGAAAACTGGTATACATCTGGTGCTATTTCCTGGCGAATCGGTGTTCAAGCCCGTGCCTATCACATGGTGGAAGATTTTCAAAAGGAACTGGAACTTGCCCGGGAGGGGCAAAAACGATTCCCGGAAAAATTAGACATGTTCAGTATAGAAGTTCGCGCCCTGGCTGCTCTTAACAAAATCGACGAGATGAAAAAGGTGATCAACAAAAGTCTAATGGTATCTGCCTCGTCAGGAACCCCGGGGGTGGTGTTGTGGGAAGCGGCCATAGAACTGCGTGCCCATGGACACATGAAACCATACCGGGAAATAGTAAAGCGTGCCATTGACTGGTATAAAAACCGACCGCCATGGGAAACGGCTACTGAAAAATATCGGCATGATTACTCAGCTATTTTATATTTAGCCGAACAGTGGGATGAAGCAGAAAAGATATTTAAAGACCTGGCTGAGAAAAAACCTGATAATATCGAGTATAAAGGTCACCTGGGCGTGCTAGCGGCACGAAAGGGGAATCTGAAAGAAGCACGAAAAATTTCAGATGAACTTAAAAAAATGAGTCGCCCTTACCTATTTGGCGAGCATACCTATTGGCGTGCCAGGATTGCTTCACTTTTGGGTGAAAAACAGCATGCGGTAGAATTACTCAGAGAATCATTTGCACAAGGAAATGTATATGGCACTTATCTCCATTGTGTAATCGATTTTGAACCGATAAGAGATTACCCACCCTTTAAGGAATTGATGCGGCCCAAGGGATGACGAGTAAGCATTATGGATAAAAGGATCAGGCGAGAACCCTTCGCCCTTAGATTTTCTTTATTACCACGAAACTCATGTCGTCCTCTGGGGTGGCAAAATTCAAAAGGTCTTCTTTGAGGTTAAAATAGATTTCTTTGGCACTGCCGTTCTTGATACGTCTCAGGGTGTTTTCCAGGCGAAGGGGGAAATATAGGGTTTCCATGTTATCGATATTATGTTCGGAGAGACCGTCGGAATATAATAGAAGGATATCCCCTTTTACCGTAAGGTTGATTTGGTGGACACTGTATTTTTTCTTGTAGCCCAGGCGGCTGACATTGCAATTGGAATCCATATCCTCTTTGGAAGGAAGCGTACCAATGGGAGGGCAGCCGTACATCTGCTGGAAACAGACCTGGATCAATTTATCGTATTGGTTGGAAAACACCACGGGCAAAGGGTGGCCAGCACTGATAAAGCGAAATTTCCCGGTGTCGGATATCTCGCCGTAAATCAACGTAATAAACTTGGAAAGACTGGAAGAGTTAAAGAAGCGGGTATTAAGGATTTCAAACAGGTCGGCGGTAACTTCTCCATTTCTCATTAATTCGTATTGGACGCCGGTGAGGAATGCCTGGTGGAGCATGGCCACCTGGAGAGCATCGGTGATATTATGGCCTGCAGCGTCTGCCAGTAAAATACCTGCTCGCCGCTTGTTTAATTTCAATTTTCCCTTCACCCCGGACAAATTGGCATTCTGTGCCTCAGCGATACGGTGGTCCAGGTCGTAGCGATTATTAAAATCCAGGTAAATAATATGGTCTCCACCGGCAACACCGTTTAAGGGTATGGCCTCGCCATAGATATCAATACCGTTTAATTCCGGGATTTCGCCGGAACACGGTTTCAATTGGGTGGTGATGCCATTGAAATTTACCAGTTCATGCTTAAAAAAATCAAGGGTTTTGTAGATATCGGTATATATTTTTTTTTCAAGTATGTTTCTCATCTCTCTATGTTAATCCTCCATAGCCTAAAGTTACCATCTCTTTCCTTAAAGGCAAATTTATAGCATTATATTAACATAGAAATAGTATAAATTCAACTAAAAACATTTTTTTATTGCAATAAATACCTCCTTATGTTATAAATGTTATGTAGGAAGGATGATGAATAATTATTATGGGGTTTGATAATGATCGGCCAAACAGTTTCTCATTACAAAATTTTAGAGAAGTTAGGTGAGGGAGGGCCTGTCCTCCGTAGCCCTCCAAACATCAAATATATATGGGGATATTCATGATAGGTAAAACGATTTCTCATTACAAAATCCTAGAAAAGTTGGGCGAAGGAGGAATGGGAATCGTCTACAAAGCAGAGGATACGAAACTCAAACGAACGGTAGCCCTTAAATTCCTGCCTCCTGGGTTAACCAGGGACCCGAAAGCAAAGGAGAGATTTTTACATGAAGCACAGGCAGCCGCCGCATTGGAACATCAAAACATCTGTAATATTTACGAAATCGATGAAGATGAAAGCCAAATTTTTATTGTTATGAGTTGTTTTAATGGACAAACTCTCAAAGAAAAGATTGAATCCGGACCATTAAAGATAGATGATGCCTTAAAAATTGCCATCCAGGCGGCAGAGGGTTTGCACGCGGCACATGAAAAAGGAATCGTTCACCGGGATATCAAAAGTGCCAATATCATGGTCACAGAGAAAGGCCAGGTCAAAATCATGGACTTCGGCCTGGCAAAGTTAAAAGGTCAAACCAAAATCACAAAAGAAGGCTCAACCCTGGGAACTGCAGCCTATATGTCACCGGAACAGGCACAGGGAATAGATGTTGACCACAGGACCGACATCTGGTCTTTAGGCGTCGTCCTTTATGAAATGATTGCTGGTCAGTTGCCTTTCAAAGGAGAGTATGAACAGGCAGTGGTTTATTCCATCATGAATGAACAACCCGAACCGCTGACAGCTTTACGAACCGGCGTACCAATGGAATTGGAACGGATTGTTAATAAAACGATGGCTAAAGAACCATCGAAACGATACCAGCACGCCGATGATTTTATAGTGGATATAAGGAAGCTGAAAAAGCAAACCGAACCGGAAATGGTCATCTCTACTAAAAGCACGCCCATTGAAACCCCGAAAAAATCCCCAAAAATATATTTTATAACAGGAATTCTTATACTGGCAGCTGTTATTGTCGTGGGAGGGTATTTTTTTTTCAAGGGGAAACAGGCAGCAAGAATACCTGTGATTGAATCTGAAGAAATCGTTGAAACCAGATGGAAAAATTCTATTGCCGTTCTTCCTTTTGTTGATTTGAGTCCCCATAAAGACCAGGAATATTTTTGTGATGGAATGACCGATGATATTATTACTAAACTAACCCGGATCGGAGAATTAAAAGTCATCTCCCGTACCTCTGTTTTGAGATATAAAAACACAACCAAAGACATAAAAGTGATCGGCAAAGAGCTGGGTGTTGGCACAATCCTGGAAGGGAGCATCCGGAAAGAAAGAGACAACATCCGGGTCACTGCCCAGTTAATAAATATCCGGAATGGTTTTCACCTCTGGGCCGATACCTTTGATCGAAAACTGGAAAGTGTATTTGACGTTCAGGATGAGGTGTCAAAATCCATTGCTGAAGCCCTGCAGGTAGAACTCTCACAGGAAACACTAAAGTCTCAAAAAGCAGGCCGTCCAAAAAGTATTGAGGCTTATGAATATATCCTGAAGGGAGTACATATTTTAGACAGTAGATACATTATTTTATATAGGGAAGAAGATTTTCAAGCTGCAATTAAGATGTTTAAAAAAGCACTTGAAATTGACCCCGATTATATTAACGCTTATTCCGGTTTGGTATATGCCTATGAATTGCACTGGGAATTTACCGGCGAAACCAGAGAAGACCTTGATATGTTAACAAATTATGCAAAAAAGGCTTACAGTTTATCCCCAAATTCGGTACTGGGGATTTTTAATATGGCCTGGGTTAACTTTAGACAGGGCAGCTATGAAAAGGCATATCAATACTTTAAAAGAATACAAAAGGTATCCCAGGAAATTTCAGAATCAAAAATAAATCATGCTATTGGGTATTTCTTGAGTTCTCAAGGCTTGTATCGCCATGCCATCAAATACTTTTCCAGGGAAATAGAGCTTGATCCCTTTTTTCTTTACGCCCAAAATTGGCTGGGCAATTGTTTTGCATATCTGGGAGAATTTGAAAAAGCAGTTATTTATTATAGGAAATCATTGGAAATTTCACCCAACGATGTTTACTCTCTGGGGAGGTGTGCAAAATTTCTCATTATGGTGGAAAAATACTCTGAGGCAGAAGAAGTCCTGGCCAGGGCTGAAAAAATCGATCCCAATTATAAAAGGCTCCCCTTCTGGAAAGCCTTATTACCTGCCGCAAAAGGTGAAAAAGACAAAGCACTCTCAATTTATAACAAGGAAGATTGGAATGGCCTGCAAATTTATTCATTACTGGGAATGAAACAGGAGGCAACCAGGATTTTGAACAAACTGGCAAAGAATGATTATGACGTCCATTACTTCTATTTAATCAACAATCCCTTCTTCGACAACTTACGGGATGAATCTCGGTTCAAAGAGATTGTAGAAAAAGCGAAGCAGGCATATGAGGAGAGGGTGAGAAAGTACGGAGATTTGTAAATCCCCTTTTATTTCTTGGATCTTTTTGGGAACTTTTTTAAGATACGTTCGTCTATGGTATATGATGGAGGTATTATGTTAAAAAACTATATAAAAATCGCCATACGTAATTTATTGAAATACAAAGGGACATCATTCATTAACATCCTCGGGCTGTCCGTGGGGATCGCCTGTTGTATTTTGATATCGCTTTTTGTGCTGGACGAATTGAGTTATGACAGGTACCATGAAAAGTCCGATCAAATCTATCGTGTCACGTTACAGGGCATTATCGGTACCAATGAATTCAATGGGGCGATTACGTGTGCGCCCATGGCAGCCGCTATGGTACGGGATTTCCCGGAAGTGACCGCTGCCACAAGATTCAGGAATTTCGGTTTCCCCGTGCTCCGGTATGGCGAGAAGGTGTTCAGTGAAGAGCGATTTTTCTGGGCCGATCCCACTATCTTTGATGTGTTTACCATCCCGTTTATTAAAGGGAATCCCAAAACAGCGCTTTCCAAACCCAACACTGTTGTAATCACTCAAACCATGGCAAAAAAATATTTCGGCAATGAAAACCCTATGGGTAAAATCCTGAATGCTGACAGGAGAAGAGATTATTTGATTACCGGAGTTGTGGAAGATGTGCCCCACAATTCCCATTTCCATTTTGACTTCCTGGGTTCTCTTTCCACTTATGAAGACAGCAAGAGCCAGGTTTGGATAAGCAATAATTATTATACCTATTTTGTGCTGCAAAAGGGGGTATCATATAAGGCATTCGAGCCAAAACTAAAAGAGCTGGTGGTTAAATACGTGGGACCGCAGATCGAGAAAGCCACCGGTGTCTCGTTGGAGACGTTTATTGCTCAAGGTGCTGCCTATGGATACTTTGTCCAGCCGCTTACCGATATACATTTGTTTTCCAATCTCGAACATGAATTGGAGCCCAACAGTGATATTACCTATGTGTATATTTTCTCTTTGATTGCTGTGGCTATCCTGGTGATTGCCTGTATTAATTTTATGAACCTGGCAACGGCCCGGGCCACCCGTCGTACCAAGGAAGTGGGGATACGAAAAACATTGGGTTCACTGCGTTCACAGCTCATTCGCCAATTCCTGGCCGAGTCCTTTATCATGAGCTTCCTGGCCGTCGCTATTGCCCTGCTTATCGTAGAACTCCTGCTGCCGTGGTTTGGCAACTTCACTGGCAAACACCTGGGAATCCATTATTTAAGCAATTATTTTGCTGTTCCTTTGCTTATAGGCCTGGTTCTTTTGGTGGGATTTATGGCAGGGATTTATCCATCCTTTTTCTTAGCGTCCTTTAAACCGGTAGAGGTATTAAAGGGCACCCTGCAAAAGAGCGGCAAGCACCCCTGGCTCCGCAGCGGACTGGTGATTTTCCAGTTTACAGTGTCTATAATTCTCTTCATCGGGACGTTTGTTGTTTACAATCAACTTGATTTTATCCGGAACAGACGACTGGGATTTAATAAAGAGCAGTTGGTGGTGATCAAAAAAACCGATGATATCACGCAAAAAATTGAACCCTTCAAGGAGGAGTTATTAAAACTCCCCGGGGTTATTCATGCCACCAATACCACCACCCTTCCGGGCAAAAATTTCAGCAGTAATGCTCACCAGGTCGCCGGCGCCGCCGGTGAAGAGACACACCTTGTCTGGAGTATGCGATCCGACACCAATTTTGCCGAGACCTTTGAAGTTGAGATGGTCGACGGACGTTTTTTCTCCAGGGATTTTTCGACCGATACCTCTGCGGTTGTTCTCAACCAGGCAGCGGTAAAGACCTTAGGGTTAACCGATCCGATTGGAAAAGTCATTGTCGAATTGGGTTCCACACCGGATAAGTCCATCAATTTTCAAGTTATTGGGGTGATGAAGGATTTTCATTTTGAATCGCTTCATCAAAAGATCAGGCCCATGTTGATTAAGTTAATCCGGAAAAATCAAGCAGGCAAATTTGTTACTGTACGGGTTAAACCCGGGAATATACCCATGACGTTATCTCAAATGGAAAGTATCTGGCGTACGTTTGCATTGAACCAGGCATTTGAATACGTCTGGTTTGATCGGGATTTTGCCAGGATTTATGAGGCAGAAGAGCGAACCGGGCAGGTATTCGCGGTTTTTTCTATTATTGCCATATGTGTTGCCTGTCTCGGTTTACTTGGTCTGGCTGCATTTACTACGGAACAGAGAACCCGAGAGATCGGGATTCGCAAAGCACTGGGGGCCTCGATAACCGGGATTGTGATGATGCTTTCCAGGGAGTTTATCCGGTGGGTATTGGCTGCCAACATCATTGCCTGGCCTGTGGCCTATTTTATCACCCGCGGCTGGCTGCAAAGTTTTGCTTATCGGGTAGATATTGAAATACAGATGTTCCTTTTTTCCACAGTCCTGGCCATTATCATTGCATTTGTAACAGTGAGTTATCAAGTGATTAAGGCGGCGTTGGCCAATCCTGTGGAAGCACTAAAATATGAATAATAAAAAGCTTTTGCGGAAGTTTCGCGGGTCCAGGGGGGCGGTTTTCTCGAAAAGAGTCTCCCTGGCTAAAGGGTCGCCGGAGGCAAAAAAAGCCAACAGGATATAAAATTTTTTAAATTTTTTGCCCGGCCCCTTATCTTGTAATTGAATTTTGAATCTTTTTGTATTATTATATTCACTATTCCTTAATAAGAAATCCAATTAAATTGATATAAGGATATTATGATGAAAAAAGTTATTTATTTTCTGATGGTAGTGAATTTGTTTTCTACCTTTGCATTTACCAAGAAAATGGCAGCGTTAAAGGAGCTTGTGCATCCATTTAAACTTATTATTAATGGGGACCGCATGTATATTTCCGACGGGCCAACGATTTTTATTCACTCCCTGAAGGATTATACTCTTATAAAAAAAATCGGGAGAGAAGGGGAAGGTCCTCAGGAATTTTACCTTGACCGTGCCGGTGGAAACGACCAGGTGGACATGTTTTTCTGCAATGATCTACTGTTGGTGAACAGCTTTGGCAGGATATCTTACTTTACAAAAGAAGGTGAGTATGTGAAAGAGATAAAAATTCTAGGCACTGTTGGACGGTGGTTTGGTGCTCTAAAGGATAAATTTATCGGGAGAAAGTTTACCAGGGATGAAACGGAGGTGAAGTATCACCAGGTTTTGATGTACGATTCTGATTTTAAGCCAATAAAGACGATATACCAACACGAACATTCACTCAATCTAAGGTTGAATAAAAAATTTAATCCATTAACCATTGAGCAAGCTGAATTTAAAATTTGCGATAATAAAATATTTGTTATGGATTCCGATAGAACACGTATTATGATATACAATGAAAAGGGAGAAAAAATTGTATCCATAATCCCCGAACCAACAATGGTTTCATTTACAAAAGAAGCTAAAAAAGAAATGATAGAATCCTTTAAATATAGCCCGATGTGGACACGTTTGTATGGAGCAAAAAAATCGTTATTTCTATTTCCTGAGTTTTACCCCCCAATACGGAATTTTTATCTTGATCCTGGTGGTAAACGAATTTATATACAAGGTTATTATTCAGATAATGAAAAAATTGAATATCTTGTATATGATTTTAAAGGGAAATTTATCAAAAAGGTGATGCTGTTTTTTAAAATTCAGAGCAGAGCTTTATTTTATAAAGAGAAATTATACCAGTTAATTGAGAATGATGAAACAGAGGAGTATGAGCTTCATGTATTAGAAATTAATTGATATTTTTGTCAACTCTTTTATCCAGGATTTGTCTTACCTCTCCCGGAATTGAAACGGTATTCTTGCTTGCCACCTTTTTCTTTGACTTTATTCATCTTTTCCTGTACCATATTCACATAACACATAATGAAAATAAATGCCTATTTAGTATAAGGAGGTTCTTATCATGGAACGTCAGAAACCAATAGAAGGTAAAAGCAATTTTCCTGCTAATGTCATGAGAAAACGCGCTTGGTTTACAGCGGCTCTTTTAATATTAAGTTTGCATTCGGCAGCATTGGTAGGACAGACGTTAATATGGAGTGGAAACATCCCGGGAAACGGGAACCGGGTCGGGCCTATCGCTTTGACTAAGGGGGCCACCTATTATATAGAGGTCTCTGGCTTCATTTACTTCGGGAAATGGTGGCAAAATGGCCGGGATCTTTTAAATGACTCCTGCTACGAGTTTAATGCCCATTCACAGCCAACACCTATGACAATCCTGCAGAACAACCTGGGCATCATTTATTGTTCTCAATACAATCCCGCACATGTTTATCGTTCTGCGCCTTTTCTATCAAACGGGCAGCAGCTCTGGTTCTGGGTATATGATACCGACTATCGAGACAATCGGGGCAGTATAGTGGCCAGGGTTTACCTTGTTGGAGGGGGAAGCGGCAGTGGGCAGTCCAGGAGTATTAAATTGTTCAATGCTGTACCCAGGCAGGATTCATCGCACTTTAAGGCCAATACGTTTTATGATGTTCGTATAAACACCAATACCTGGGACCAGACTCCCTACCACCTCAATAAATCGATCCGGTTCAGTCTCCGGGTACCGAATGGAGGCAGGGTGTACCTCTCTTCAAAAACCGACAGCAGGGCTAGCATTTACATCGACAACTTCCTTCTCTTTATCGTGAGCTCTGGTCAAAGACAAACCGTTTTTTCAGTGGGTCAGGTGGATCCTCTTACTTACAAGGGCAGCTCTGTAACCCGAGCTTTGCCCATATCTCAGACCCCCAACCCGGAGATCACTCAATACATTCCACAGGGTTTCGAAGTGTATATAACTGTTTATGCCCTGGATTACGGAGGAGTAGGCGGTATGAGTGAGGTATATCTTTTGGTTCAATAATTTCAAAAAAAATTTTCGCCTGGCCCCTTATCTTTTTGAAAATTTTTTCTAGCATAATCATACAACAGAAAAATCAAGTGTCAATTGGACAAAAGTTCTAAATTTGGTATTATTTCTTTTTTTATTCTATAGAACTAAAGTTGTATAAAATCAGCATCTTTTTTACTGCAAATCTATACGGTTTTACTCCCCTTGCGATGACCCTTTTCTTCATTTTAACAGAGATGAAATTAAATATATTAAAAATATGGTCTCAAAAAATTGATTTTATTAAGTTACAAATTAATAAAGTTAATATTTTGAGCCATATTTATTAAAAAAATTAAGTCCATGAAAAAATGACTCATTTTTAAATCAAACGACTTTTTTTATCCTAAAAATTTAATATCTTAAAAAAAACTATTGAAAATGACAATATTAATCGATTTTCAATAGCGCTTTCGGAATTCGTGTTCCAAACATTTTTGAGTTGACAAAATTGGTTTAATTATATATACTGTTAGGGGCATGAATAACGAGGAATCGATGGCTAAACATATTCTGTTGATGCTTCTTTTATCGGTTTTTACAATTATAGACGTGTTTGGCAGCACAGAGGCTTCCGATCGAAAAGAGGTACGATGGACCTCCATAACCCAAACGGTTAAATTCAAAAAAATAACAACCAAAGATGGACTTTCTCAGAGCTCTGTATTGTGCATTCTTCAAGACAGTGAAGGGTATATGTGGTTCGGCACCGAAGATGGTTTAAACAGATATGACGGTTATTTTTTTAAAGTATTCGTACCAAAGTCGGATGATCCATATTCAATAAGCAGTAATCGCATTTTCTCCTTGTATGAAGACCACTCTGGCAGGCTCTGGATCGGGACAAACGGAGGCGGACTTAATTGGTTCGATCGAGAAACCGGGCGGTTCTACAATTACCGTAATAATGATGAAACCTCCTTAAGTATAAGCGACGACAACGTCTATACCATCTATGAGGACCGATCCGGCACGCTCTGGATCGGAACCCTTGGCGGGGGACTCAATCGAATGGTACCCGCTAGTAAGGAAGGTGCCCCCTCCACATTTGCCAAATACAAACATGATGCGGCAAATTCCCATAGTATTACCAATAACAATATCCGGGCAATTTACCAGGACCGGGAAGGAGTACTCTGGATAGGCACCGATGGTGGCGGCCTCGATAAAGTAATCCCGGGAGACGGCCCAAACAATTCACAGGTATTTATCCATTATGGAGATGATCTTAAAACCCCTGGGATGCGAGAATCTCCAAATGTCATGGCAATCATTGAAGATGACCGCTACGTTCTATGGATTGGCACCGACAACGGATTGTACAGCTTTGACCGAAAGCGGACTACATTTACCCGATTCCAGGAGGATTTAAATGACCCTCACTGTTTGAGCCACAACTATGTGCGGCGTATTTATAAAGATCGAGCCGGAGTTATCTGGATTGCAACAGACGGTGGGGGATTGAACAAATTGGTTCCAGGAGGAAGCAAAAACATCCCGCCCCATTTTTTTTGTTATCGATATAACGCCTATAACCCGGACGGATTGAGCAACGATGCCGTTGAATCCATTTACGAAGACCGCTCTGGAATCCTGTGGATAGGCCTTTATAACAGCGGTATTAATAAACTGATACTGAGAAAACCCACAGGATTTAACCGTGAAATCGAGCAATTTATCCACCTCCGCCTCAACACCAGGGCGCCTCAAAACAGCCTCTCCCACAACTCTATCAATGCAATATGTGAGGACCCCAAGGGTGCTCTTTATGTCGGAACCGATGGCGGCGGCCTCAATAAAATCATTCCCGGCAGTACAGTGGAAGAACCCTTGCGGTTTATCCATTACAAATTTGCCTCCAACAATCCCAGGAGTTTAAGTAATAATAACATCACATCGCTTTTGGTAGACCACCTGGGAGAACTTTGGATCGGGACCTATACCGGAGGCCTTAATAAACTTATCCCGGGCCCTGGAGACGATTCCACTGCCACATTTATCCATTACATACATAATCCCCAAAATTCCAGTAGTGTAAGTCACAATTTTATCTATTCACTCCACGAAGATCACGAGAGGGTGCTGTGGATTGCGACAATGGGGGGAGGTGTTAATCGATTCGACCGAGAAAGCGAATCTTTTGTCCATTTTAAAAACAACCCGGGAAATCCCAGCAGCTTGAGCATCGATTATGTTACCATGATTTACGAGGACACCACCAATGTATTGTGGGTTGGCACCACTTACGGCCTTAACAAATTCAACAGGAAAACCGAAACATTTACCCAATATTTCCGCGATCCCAATAAACCCGACAGTTTAAGCAGCGATTATATCATGGCTATTTATGAAGATAGGTCCGGGACCTTATGGTTTGGAACTGACGGGGGCGGTTTGAACAAATTGGTATCGCCGCGGAACCAGGAATCGTCCCTTTCCTTTGTTCACTACACCGTCGAAGACGGACTGCCCAACAACGTGATCTCAAATATATTGGAAGACAATCAGGGGAACCTGTGGCTAACCACCAATAACGGGATATCAAAATTTTCCAAGAAAACCGGGACATTTAAGAACTATGATGTAAGAGACGGACTTCAGAGTAACGAATTTAATGAAAGGGCTGCATGGATAAATAAATACGGCGAAATCTTCCTGGGAGGAAACAATGGGGTCAGTATTTTTCATCCTGACAACCTGATTGAGAATACCTATGTCCCACCCGTAAAGATTACGGATTTCACAATATTCAATCAATCTGTCCCGGTGGGAGAATGGAGGGATGGTGTAGCAATCCTGGAAAAAGCGGTCGATGAAACCCAGGAAATTAAGCTACCTTACAACTATGATATTTTCTCGTTCCAGTTTGCCGCGTTGCATTACGTAGCCCCCGGTAAAAACGAATATGCTTACATGATGGAGGGCCTGGAAAATGAGTGGAATTACGTGGGCAACCGGCGTTTTGTTACCTATACCACCCTTTCACCCGGAGATTATGTATTCCGAGTCAAAGGTTCTAATAATGACGGCCTGTGGAGTGAAAAGGGCATCCAGATTAATATCCGTATCATACCACCCTATTGGGGAACCACATGGTTCCGACTATTGGTGGTTTCTCTCCTGGTAGTTGTCATCATCGCTAGCTATAGACTCAAAACCCGTTTTATCAAAAAAAGGGCCAGGGAACTGGAAGAAGCCAATAGACTGCTTAATCGTCAGATTATCGAACGCACCAAAGCTGAGGAAGCATTATGCGAGTCGGAAATCAAATACCGAAAACTATTTACCAGTATCCCCAACCCAATTCTGATCTATCACCATGAAACCAAACGGTTGCTGGACTGCAATCAGGCGGCGCTGGACCGGTATGGGTATACCCTTGACGAACTGCAAACCAAAACATGGGGAGATATCCAGGGTCCCGGAGATGACCCCTTCACCACTCATTTCACAAAAAAAGGGGAGCGGATGCAAGTGGAAGTACATACAGCCCCGATGGAGTATAAAGGGCAAGCGGTTTATATTGCTATTATCAGGGATGTATCCCAGCAAAAATTGCTGGAGCAGCAGCTCCACCAATCCCAAAAAATGGAGTCCATAGGAAGACTCGCCGGGGGAATTGCCCATGATTTCAATAATTTACTCACTGCAGTGATTGGTCATGCAGAACTGGCGCTTCAAAAAATGGAAGGCGATAATCCCTATAGAAAATATATCCACCCCATATTAAAAGCCGGGAGAAAGGCCGCCAATTTAACCGCTCAATTTCTGGCATTCAGCCGCAAACAAATCATTCAACCAAAAATCGTCGATATTAATTCTATCATTTCAGACCTGGATAAAATGCTTAGCCGACTGATCGGCGAAGACATTATTATCGAAAAAAAATGCAAAACCGATATCCTGCCGATAAAGGCCGATCCCGGACAAATCGAGCAAATCCTGGTCAACTTAATGCTAAATGCCATGGATGCGATTAATGACAATCAGAAAGAGCTGGCCAAAACGAACTCAGAGAAAAAAATTACCATCCAAACAGATCATATTTTCCTGGATGAAGTCGATAGCCAGGAGCACATGGGTGCGAAACCCGGGACTTATGTTTCCATTGCGATCAGCGATAATGGCATCGGTATGGATGAAGAAACCAAAGAGAAAATCTTTGAACCGTTCTTTACCACCAAAAGCGAAGGAAAAGGAACAGGACTCGGGATGTCCACCGTTTATGGAATTGTTAAACAAAACCATGGAGTCATATATATCTACAGCAAACCGAAACGGGGAACCACTGTTAAAATCTATTGGCCTGCGGTGGTCGTAGAAAAAGAATCCCAGGAGTTAGATGAGAAAAAATATCAGGAACTGACAGGAGGAAAGGAAACGATTTTATTAGTCGAAGATGATGATATTGTACGGGATTTTTCCGTTTCCGCATTGAGAGAATTCGGGTATACGGTACTGGAGGCTCCCAACGGGAAAAAAGCGCTTCAATTGGAAAATGAGAAAAGAATAAAGGCCGATCTTTTGATCACCGATATCGTGATGCCGGAAATGAACGGGAAAGAGTTGGCGGATAAATACAAATCTCTATATCCTTCCACCCTGGTTATCTTTACAAGCGGGTATACGGATGCCAATATCATTCCCAACAATGAACTGGGCAAAGACTCGCATTTTTTGCCAAAGCCGTATTCAATCGATGCTCTACTGGGAAAAGTCCAGGAGGTTCTTAAAGGCTGAAAAAAGGGAGACTCATTAGAAAATAATTGTCAAGAGGGGAGGCCAATTCTTTTCATTATTTAAGGAAGAGAAGATAGCTTATACGTTGAGGAGGGAACCCAGGACGGTGCGTATAAGTGTATAAGTGTATAAGTGTAGATGATTTGCAAGTGATTGATGGTGAAAATGGTGAACCGCAAGTAGAAAAAAGTTGAAATGGCATATTTAGCTCTTTTACCTGGCAACGTGCAAAAAAAACAAACTTTTCCGTTGTTCCCACTTTCGTCAGCCGATTGGGTGGAATCTTGGGTTGGGGGCGCGCGGTACGTACCCCCATTTTGATAAAATAGGTGTATAAGACGAGTATGAATCACTTTTCCCGGAGTGTTTCACGTGGAACCATAGGATGAATCGAGGTCATGTTAGAAAAATAAGTAACAGGCCGAAAGATGAAAATAATGTTTTTCTTATAAATCAACTCCTATTAAAAACCAGGAGAAACTCCTATTTGGTATTTATTTACTGTCAACTTTAATTAAACCCAAGTCTTGTTATATATTCCTTAAAATATTTCCAATATGAATATAACACATAAAAAATAAAAATCAAATCAATTCAAAAAATCTACAATCAAATTATGACTTCAGGTTGTTAAAACATTATTGAAAAAGGGTTTGTGGTCATATAAAAATTATTTATAAAAAAATATAAATGGTAATTTGCAAGCGTTTGGCAACAAGGAAAAATATTCGTTTTTCACATTTTAATGGATAAATTATAATTTAAACGAATATTGAAATCATATGATTCATTTTCTATAATTTCTTTTCTAAATTAACAACTTTTTTGAAAATTACATAAAAGGCAAGCAAACGTTTTTTTTACATTATACTTGACTTTTTTTTGGTTTTATTCTAAACTAAGGCTATATGAGAGAAAATAAAAATTTAAATAATGTGGAAAGAAGGCATGAACAAATTAAAAAATGCCTTAATTGTATATTATCAGTGATTACGGTTCCTTTAATCGAAAAAGGGAGAACGAAAGGATAAAAAAAATGCGCTTGAAAATCGAGCTGTTGGCGGAACGGCCGGTGAAACTTCCAATTGGTTTCAACGAATATTTCCAGGCATTGATCTATAAATACTTAAATTTTGATTACGCTGAATGGCTCCATAATACTGGTTATCGCCTGGAAGGCAAAACATTCAAATTTTTTACCTTCTCTCCCTTCCTGGAAAAAGGACGATTTTTCTCCAGGGAAAAATTCTTCCAATTTCCCCAAAAATTGAGCTTCTATATTGCGTCTCCTGTCGATTGGATCCTGGAGCAATTTGCCGTCAATATATCGAAGAGCGAGTTTATCCAGATCGGTCACGAATTTCCCTTTGATAACCGATTATTGGTCTCTTCTATTGATGTTATTAAGGAAGAGCGGTTTATCGAATCGTGTATTAAAGTGAAAGCCATTACTCCTATCGAAACCCACTCGACATTCAGAACTGGAGCCGATCATAAAAAAACTCATTACTATACACCTTTTGAGGAAGAATTTTCGCAAATGGTTAATGAAAACTTGAGGAGAAAATGGGCCGCTCTTTTTAAAAACGATTGTCCCTATCATTTAAAAATAAAGCCACTTTTTAGTGGAAACCATAACGAGCGTATATTTTATTTCGGGGTCGGTGAGAAAAAAACATTGATCAAAGGGTGGAAAGGTTATTTCCTGATCGAGGGGCATCCGCGTTTCCTTGAATTTGGATACGCATCGGGTTTTGGTAGCCGGAATACCAACGGGTGCGGGTTGGTGGAAATCGTCCGACAAAACCGCATGGAGGAGACTGGTGATCAAAGAAATCGTTGATTTTTCAAAACAACTGGAAACGTCCGGCATTTACGAACGTATTTCCGAAAATTTGAAAAAAATCGATCGACCCATTATGGTTATCCCGGTATCGGATGATTTGAACGATATCTTATACGATGAAATATATTTTATTTTCAACAGGATAGAGGGAGAAAATTGCTTTTTTGAAGATGATAAACCAATAAAAATAAATGCTAGCGATAAGTTTAACATTCGGTTGAAGAGTATCAATGACGAAGACGAGCAATGGCAGGAAATTTTAAAGGCACTCCAACTATATACAAGAAAATTGCCCACGGATGCCAAAGGAAATAAAAGTATAGGTGGAAATAAAGGCACAAACTCTTACCACCTGTTGATTTTTGAAGGGAAAGTCGAAAGTGGGATTTTCGGCGTGGATAGAAAAGAATTTGAAAATAAAATATCAAGGACATACGAAAAAGAAGTAATCGAGAAAGGTATGCCGGATGATTTAGATAAAAATGAAAAAAAGCGTTACCTGGAACTTCTTGATAAAGTGAAGGATAACTCTAACCTGGATAAAATATGGAGGGAAATCGAAGAACTAAAGAATACATTTGAATATTACAATGAAAATAAGAAAAACATGGAATTGCCTTTTGCTTCGATTATTGTTGTCTTTAAACTTTCACGAAGATTCTATGAGGAAAATAATATCTACAAAAAGTGGTATGATAAATACATGCAAAAAAAGATATTTAAAGTTGATAACCCGGATGTCTATTATAAAGCAAATTGCAGCATTTGCGGCAGTAAGAATGTGGATACCTATCTGCCAGATTGTTTTAACAACATGGATAGTGGGAAACCTTTTTTACAACACATCGACCGTAAAAGTTCATTAAATACTGCTGTGTGCGGCACTTGCGCCCTGGAGATTTATAAATTCCAGGAATATTTTTTAAACAGGCTCGGGATAACGTTGTTTCCGCTGTTTATCCATCGCGGCAATCGGGAAAGAACGATACACCTGTTCCACCAGCAAGAAGTCATCGAAAAACTTTCGTTTCACGATATTATTTCAGAAATCTATCGTGAGACTTCCACAGAAGAGCTTGATTTTTACCTGGTCTTTTACAACAGGCAAGAGGGTATTCTTTTTTTCGATTATATTACCGGTTTCCACTATAAAATTAAGTCCACCGATATCTTTGAAATCGAAGCGATCCTGGACTATTATTTTTTCGATAACAATCTCAATAAAAATTATTTTAATTCTAAAGTCAAAACGGAAAACCAACAAAGAGACAATTTAATTTATACATACAGGCAGCCCGTGTTCGATTTTGTGTACCGGGCCAAATACGGCAGTTTAGACCGGCGGATTTTACAGGATTTGTATTTCGCAACGCTGGGAATACATCTCAGGCGACTGGTTAGTAAAGATAGATTTATGAAAGAAGGGAATTTGAAAAAGTCTCTTCAACACTATTTAAAACTAGATAATATATTTACGGGGGTTTTAATGGACACAATAAAGAAGATTCAAGAATCTCAAACAATCGGGTCTAAGGAAAGTTTTGCCTATTATTCCGGGCAAATCGTCTATTATCTTTTGAGCCAATCAAAGTCTGAAAGTCGTACCCATTCACTCGTTGAACCGTTCATAAATGCCACCAGTTTTTCTGCATTAGGAATTCGCATCGAAGAACTTTTTAATAGTTACAAACATGCGCTGTCGTTTAATTATGGAAGGTTCAATACGATTTTCTCCTCCATGTGGGCATTCCTTTACGATCACAAAGAGGAACCATTTACCAAAGATTTGAAAATCCTGTTTTATGCAGGGTATTTTAACAGCGAAGATAATATTTTCTATAAACCCGGACGTAAGGAGGAGCAACCAAAATGAATGAACCAGGAAAAGCTTTTAAAAAGCGATGTTACGGCATCGTTATGGTGAAGAGCGAAAATAGTAATTTTAATGCCGATTTTACCGGAAGCCCGCGGAGGCTGCCAGACCAAAAAAGTACTATCTACGCGACGGATAAGGCGCTTAAGTATGCCATCCGCAAATATTGGGTGGATGCAGGAAAAAATGTTTTCGTATGGAAAACGTTTCGGAAGGAGAATGAAGAGTATTTACCTCTTACCCTGGAGGAACGTTTTCATGCCATGAAAGATTCATTGCATAAAGAATCTCCCCTGGATATTTTTGCTCAATGCATCGACACCAAATTGTTTGGCATCACTTTTGCGATGAAGGCGAAAAAAAAGGGAGAAGAAAAGAATATTTCTTTAACAGGCCCTGTCCAGATCACGTATGGGGTCAACAGGTTCGATGAAAATATCATCTTCTCAAACGATATTTTGTCCCCCTATGCCAAGGATTCCGGTGATAAAAGCTCGACCATCGGCAATGAAAATAAAGCCAGGGAAATCTATTATGTATTCGATTTCGTCATTAATCCTCAAAACATCCTGAACCATTATGAGAACAACCCGGAAGTCCTTGAAAAAATGACTATTAATGAGAGCGATATATCATCGTTGAAAGAAGCCCTTAAATATGCGGTGACTAACCTGAACTCCTCCTCGAAAATAGGCTCTGAAAATATTCTCAATCTTTTCATCACTCTTAATGAAAATTCCAGGGCGCAGCTTCCGGTAATGAAAAACCTGGTGAAGATCGAAAAGGAGATGGCTAAAACAAAAATCAATCTTGAAGCGGTTTCCGGTCTTTTAGATACGTATGACAATGACCTCGAATCCATTGAACTCTTTTTCAATAAAGACCTTTTGAATGTTCCTTATCCCATAGAAAATAAAAAATGGAAACAGGTAAGTTTATAATAGTGGTGAAACGATGAAAGCGTTTTCTTTCGACCTGGCCGGTGAATTCGCTTTTTTTAAAAAAAACGATGCCAACGATTTTCTCTATGTCAGTTACAATTTCATCCATAAGCCTGTCGTACTTGGTACGTGCGGGGCGATATTGGGACTTCCCGGTTATGCCAGGGCTGTTGAAAATAACTTCCCCGCTTATTATGAAAGACTAAAGGCCATTAAATTAGGTATCAAACCCCATTATTATAAGCCGTTAAAAAAAGTGATTACCGGTTTTAATCATTCCGCAGGCCTGGCTTCTAAGAGTTCGGAGGGGAAGGGGCAAACATGGCAAATCAAGGAGCAAATACTGGTGGGTGAACCGGAAATCCGTTACACCATATTTATTCTCGATGACGAACGTGGTGAGGTGGAACCTGCGTTGATGGCCCATTTTAAAAAGAGCCTGGAAAAAGGCGATACCGAATACCCGCTTTATTTCGGGAAGAATGAATTCTTTGCCTGTTTCGATAACTACAGGGAATATGAAGCGGTGCCACTGGAGGAAAAAACAGCGATGTTTTCTTCACTGGTAAGGAAGGGTGAAGATGAGGACCAGAGTCCTGTTACATTTAAAGAAGTCACCTTCGATGATTTCGATCCCTTTGATACCACCGTAAGCGAAGGGCACACGGTTTACGAGTATTTACCCTATGCCATGGATGAAAACGGTTTCTATCTAAAGGATTTGTTTGTTTTTTCCCAGCGGTTATTTATCGTTCACCGTAATAACGGTTTTTATACATTAAAACCCTGTGATGGAGGCGCATCCTTCCATGTTCAATTTATTTGACTTCGAGGTTATTAAGGGTTTAAAACATTACGCCCACACGGATAAAAATCGACCGGCCGAACCTTTTTACCGCCACTGTGAAAGAACAGGCCAATACCTGGACGACTTAATGGCTGATTATAAACTGGGCCCCATTTTCGAGCGCTTATTGACCGATATCGACGCTGGCCAAAACCAGGTGGATAAACCCAAAATAATAGGCATGATACGGGAATTTATCATAATTCATGACCTTGGGAAAACGGACCGCCGGTTCCAGGACAAACTGACCGGCACGGACAACAATGCCACCCACAGCGATAAAAGCTATTTCCTGCTGCTCTATAAGCTGCTGCTCCTGAAAAAGAACAGCAAGTTGAATGGAAAGGAATTTATAATCCTATTTCTGCTCATATATTCGGTTTACAAGCACCACGGGAAAATCAACGACCTGACTGAAGACCTGACAGCAATCATTCCTATTGCATTTAAAGAGGAGGAAATAAAGGAGATTTTATTAACGCTAAACGAAAAAGTAGATGGAGATATATTAGCATCCATAGGGAAACAGGAATTCTGGGAGCGCTGGAAAACCAGGAACACCAGGGATTTAATAATGAAACTCAGCACACGTTCACTATCTTTTTTTATCCTGTTCAAGCTCTTCCATTCTCTTTTGATTTTTTCCGATTATGCCGCCACCATGGAGTATAAAACCGGTGAAGCCTTTTCTTTGAATGTGTTGACACCCTACATGATCGATGATATATGGAAGCGATTTCATATGGATGAGATGGGGGGAAGGAATGTGAACCCGGGCATTGATAAAAACAGGGAGCGATTGCTGGCTCTTTCATTATCGCTACTGGATGAATCGGCGCGGGAAAACCCGGCTAAAAAGAAGGAAGCATTGGACGCTGTGCGCTCGATTATCAATATAAAAGCAGAGCATTTACTGGATGAGCGATTGAAAACTGATGGGAGTCACACGTTATTTCTCAATGTTCCCACCGGTGGTGGGAAAACCAATATCTCTATGAGACTGGCATTGAAAATTATGAAGGAAAAACCGGGCATTAAAAAACTCTTTTATGTTTTCCCTTTTATCAACCTTATCGAGCAATCGGTTCAAAGCCTTGGAAATTTTATTGGTGAAGAAAACATGTCCAGGCTGGATTCCCGTTATAAAGATCCAACGGAACAGGAAGAAAACTATTTTGATATGTCTTCGTTATTTTCCAGGTATATTGATCGGTTGATGTTCAATTACCCCGTGTTATTTTCCAGTCATGTCCGTTTTTTCGATCTTTTCTTCAGGAACGATAAAAATAACAATTATAATTTTTACCAGTTGGCCAACTCTGTGGTAATCATCGATGAAATTCAGGCCTATAAAGACACGATCTGGACCGAAATGTCTTATATATTCGAGGCCGTTGGAAGGTTTCTAAATACATATTTTATCGTAATGAGTGCCACGCTGCCGGAGATTTACCGCCTTTCCGGTGCCACAGCCGAGTATTTACTGCCAGAAGAATTTTCAAAGGGGTTGTTCTATCACGCGGTATTCGACCGGAACGAAATCCGACCTGATAAATCTATCAAATCCGCAGCCACATCCGATAAAATGGCTGAAGATATTTTAGAGAAAGCCGTAGGTTACCATAAAATACTCATCGTTGTGAACACGGTAAAGCATTGTTATACACTGTTTAGGGAAATCAAATCTGCGATTAGAACAAAAAAATATTCACATGATTTTACAGGGTACGAGGTGTTCCTGTTAAATTCCACCATTGTAGATAATCGGCGAAAGTATATTATCGATTTTTGTAAAGACAGGATAGGACAGGAGCCAAAAAAAGTCATCCTGGTTTCCACCCAATCGGTAGAAGCTGGAGTTGACCTGGATTTCGATATCGGATTCAGGGCCTATTCGCCATTGGACAGTATCCTGCAGGTGGCTGGCAGGGTCAACCGAGAAAACCGGAAACCACGTTCAACTCTGTTTGTTTTCCCGGATGATAATTATAAAAATGTATACAGGGGTGACAGGAAAGCGAAAATAACAGCGGAGTCTGAAAAGAGCTTTTTCGAGCAGGATAATTACACCGGTGAAAATCCGCAAAAAAGGCTGCGGGATTTTTATACAAAAGTAGTTCGGGAGTTGAAAAAAACCAATCAGATGCTTTTTATAAAAGGCTCGGAATCCAATATTTCCGACATGGTCAATCTCTTTCTTAAGCAGGTGGACATAAATGTACATCTTATAGAAGGGGATACGGTCTCTCTTTACATTCCTTTTGATAAAGATGGGGAAAAAACCTGGCAAGAATACATACGGTTGATTAAAAGCGATGACTCTTTTATGAACTTCATTAAGATAAAGGAGTTCCGGAAAAGGCTTATTCCTTATACCGTTAATATATTTAACGGGTATATCCGAGGTGAAGGAAAAAAATTGAGCCTGTTTTTAAACCAGGAGATGGAGTATGGATATTATTATTGCCGGGATTGGCAAAAATATTACAGCCTGGAAGAGGGATTAAACCAGGAAGCGTTTCAGAAGGAGATAGGAGGAAGGGAATATTTATTCCTGTAGTCATGTTAGAAATAAAGGTAACCGGTTCGCTGGTTCAAGCGTATATGATTTGTAAGCGCCAGGTCTGGCTGATGTCCCGGCATTTGACCGGGAACCAGGCCAATGAGTTTCTCAAAATCGGCAGGTTATTATCTGAAACGTCTTACCAGGGGAATAAAAAGGGTCTGCGCATAGACGGTGGGGTTATCGATGTGGTACAAAAAAAAGGGAACAAATTGGTGATTATAGAAACCAAGAAATCGTCTAAACTCATTTCCTCCGGAAAAATGCAGCTACTTTTTTATCTTTACACCCTTAAAAAAAAAGGAATCGAGGCGTCAGGGGAAATACGAATTCCCAAAGAGAAAAAGATCCAAAAATTTCAACTGAATGAAGAAAATCAAAAAGAGATAGAAATACTTTCCGATGGTATCCAATCGATAATCAGCAGCGATAAACCCCCTGCCGCTGTATTTATCCTACCTTGTAAAAAATGTTCTTATGCGGAATTCTGTTGGAGTTAAAATGAAAGAAACAGTATATATCTTTTCGAGTGGGAAATTGAAACGTAAAGAAAATACTCTCTTGTTTGAATCAAAAGAGGGGAAAAAATCGATTCCTGTTGAGCATGTGAAAGAAATCTTCGTATTTGGTGAAGTCGATATTAATAAAAAACTGTTGGAATTCCTGTCTCAAAAAGAGATTATTCTATCGTATTTTAATCATTATGGGTATTACATGGGTAGTTTTTATCCGCGGGAGCACTATAATTCAGGATTTATGGTTTTAAAGCAAGCGGCGTTTTACATGGATGAAATCAAAAGACTGGATATTGCAAAGAAAATAATCGAGGGCGCAGCTTTGAACTGCATTAAAATTATGAATTATTATAATCGGAGAGGGAAGTCCTTGGATGAAGCCATTCAACAAACCCGACAGCTTATCGAAGAATTGCCCAAGAAAACAGATATCGGGCAATCCATGTCTGTAGAGGGTAAAATAAAAAAGATTTATTACCAGTCTTTCAATACTATTATCATGAACCCGGATTTTTCGTTTACCAAACGATCGAAGCGGCCGCCTGCGGATCATATCAACTCGCTTATTAGTTTTGCAAATTCCATAATCTATACCTATGTATTGGGGGAAATTTACCAGACCCACCTGGACCCGCGTATCGGGTTTTTGCATTCCACAAATTTACGACGGTTTTCATTAAATCTCGATATTGCAGAGATTTTCAAACCTGTTATCGGTGATCGGACTATCTTTCAATGTTTGAATAAAAAGGTTATTTCAAAGGCCGATTTTGAAAATAAATTAAATGGTTTAGTATTAAAAGAATCGGGAAGACGTAAATTTTTAGAGCAATTGGAAGATAAATTAAAACAAACCATAAAACATTCCAGGTTAGACAAAGAGGTCAGTTATCGCCGGTTAATCCGTCTTGAATTGTATAAATTGGAAAAACACTTGATGGAAGAAGAGCCTTATCAACCCTTTGTTATGGATTGGTAAGTGGGAGGAAATTATGTTTGTCATATTATATTATGATATAGAGCAGGGGAGATGTCAGAAGGCACTCAAGATATGCAGGAAATATCTGACCTGGGTACAGAATTCGGTATTTGAAGGTGAGATTGGTGAAGCCGATCTTGAAGCATTGATTCATGAGATGAATGTGCTTATAAAGCCCGACAGGAAGGATTCTGTGGTCATTTATACTTTCCGTACACAAAAATACATTGAGCGTAGAGTGTATGGGAAGGACAAAAAGGAGGAGTATAAATTTCTTTAAATTTTCTCCTGTCGATCGGGGATAGAGTTAAATACCCGGGAGATCGACAGGAGAGAGGAATCGTTTTATAAAGAGTGATTCGATCTTTTTTGCATATAGAATTTGATAAAAATTAAAAAAAGTATTGAAAATGAGGTGCTTTTATGATAGGATTTTTTGTGGTTTTTACCCTACCTATGAGGAATTGAAACAGTTTCTGAAATTCCTTATAGCAATATGTTTTGGCTGTTTTTACCCTACCTATGAGGAATTGAAACCATGGAACAAAAGAGAAACAATAAGGGGCAATTTGTGGTTTTTACCCTACCTATGAGGAATTGAAACCTTTCTTTATCATATTTTACCTCCTTTTGGCCTTAGTTTTTACCCTACCTATGAGGAATTGAAACTTTACTGTGTGAGCGTAGGCCAAAAACAATCCTTAGGTTTTTACCCTACCTATGAGGAATTGAAACCATAAAATCTGATATCGACTTTTTTTCTTTCTTCTTGTTTTTACCCTACCTATGAGGAATTGAAACACCTATATCTTACCCGCAATGTATGGGATTTGATGATGTTTTTACCCTACCTATGAGGAATTGAAACCTAATTCCTGGCCCACTATAAGCGCCACCAATTGCAGGTTTTTACCCTACCTATGAGGAATTGAAACATGGAATAAGTTTTAATCTAGCCATTTAATACCTCTGTTTTTACCCTACCTATGAGGAATTGAAACTATGTTTCTGAATGGGAAGCAGATGAAGAACCTTATGAAGTTTTTACCCTACCTATGAGGAATTGAAACTTGCAATCCCATTTAATACTTGATTCTTTTCGTACGTTTTTACCCTACCTATGAGGAATTGAAACACCCGTGAACTTCTTGTTTCGTTGCCTTGATTTTTAGTTTTTACCCTACCTATGAGGAATTGAAACATTGATTCCGAAAGGGCGGAAGAAATAGAGGAGAATAGTTTTTACCCTACCTATGAGGAATTGAAACATCTTATTAATCCCTTTCCTTCCTTTTCAAACTCTTGTTTTTACCCTACCTATGAGGAATTGAAACAGCTTTGATTGACTTCGCTCAAGGGTCTATTCAAAAGTTTTTACCCTACCTATGAGGAATTGAAACA